>JACCDN010202662.1_pt1 | contig 225773 bp, 194 predicted proteins | sample 7441691 | NCBI WGS metagenome assembly JACCDN01 (sample SAMN15323439, study PRJNA562643) | freshwater metagenome | isolation source: river surface water | place: USA:Blue River Watershed | collected 2017-08-16 | reverse complement strand
TTGCTCCCCCTCTTGGGCTCGAACCAAGGACCCTCTGATTAACAGTCAGATGCTCTAACCAACTGAGCTAAGGAGGAAAATGTTTATCTTTTTAGCGAGTGCAAATATAAACTGATTTTTTATTACCGCAAATTATTTGCTGTAAAAATTACAAAAGTTTATCCATTATCAATTGGTAAATGTCTTTTCCAAAAGTCAAAGCCATTAACGACAATAAAATAATCATCCCCGCGGTCTGCACATGCCCCATGGCTTTGTCGGATAATTTTCTTCCGGTAATCATTTCAGCAATGGTAAACAAGGCATGCCCGCCATCTAAACCTGGAATAGGCAACAAATTCATAAACGCCAATCCAATCGAAAACAAAGCCGTGAAATTCCAAATAAATTCCCAATCCCATGTGTCTGGCAAACGACGCGCAATGCCAATCGGACTTTGTACGTGCTTGTAAGCTTCAGTTTTCGGACGCAATATCAATTTAAACTGTTTTACGTTGTATACCAATAAAGCCCATGATTCCTTCACGGCAGCAGGAATGGCTTGGCCTAAGGTCAATTGGTTGTTTACTTCATAATCCAATTTATCAAGTGGTTTATTCACAAATCCCAACTTCCCTTCTTTATCTACTTTTGCTTGTAGTACCATTGATTCCGTTCCTCTAAGAACTGACAACGTAATGCTGTCGTTTTTATGCCCTGAAATAGCCGTTTTAAATTCGTCGTAATACACAAAAGGAACGCCGTTTATGGCTTTTATTTTATCGCCTTTTTGTAACCCTGCCTGTTCGGCCAAAGATTTGGGTACCACCGAATCAATAATTGTATTTGAAAAACGAGGACCTACAAATTCTTTTCCTTCTTTACTGATGATTTCACCTTTCATTTCGTCGGTCAATATCAGTTCCACTGGAACACCTTTGCGTTCAACTGTTACTTTATCTCCTAACAACACATCTAATGTCATTCGGTTGAAACTAGGTTGAAATTTCCCATCAACAGCTAGAATTTTATCGCCATTTCTAAATCCTGCTTTCTGTCCTACTTCTCCAAATGCCAATCCGTTGGCTTGAATTTTTTCAGTAGCAATAAACTTTTGGCCCACCGTAGCATATAATATTGTAAAAATAAACCACGCTAAAATGATATTTACAATAATACCCCCTAACATAATGATCAAGCGTTGCCAAGCCGGTTTTGATCGAAACTCCCAGGGTTGCGGTTCGCCACTTAATTGCTCCGTGTCTAAACTTTCGTCGATCATGCCCGATAGTTTTACATAGCCGCCCAAAGGCAACCATCCAATACCCCATTCGGTTTCCCCAATTTTCTTTTTTACCAAAGAAAATCCCGCATCCATAAACAAATAGAATTTTTCAACGCGAACTTTAAACATTTTTGCCGTTAGATAATGGCCAAATTCGTGCAGAATTACTAAAACAGATAAGATGAAAATTATTTGTGCTACTTGAATCATTGTTATGCTTTTAATTGAATGGCAAAAGTACGGTTTTCGCCTTACTTTTTACGTGTATTTTACAGTGGTCTTACTTTTTTATAAAATTTTTATGCATTACCCCTTCTGAAGTGCTAATTTTTAACCAGTGCATGCCGGAGGCCAATTGATCAATTGAAAAATCAATCGTATTTTTTTCACCAACTAATTGCCCTAACGCATTGTATATTTCAACTTTCTCTAATTGCACAGAAGCAGGCATCATGATATGCAATTGATCGTTTGCAGGGTTTGGATACACCGAAATGGTTTGTTCCCATTGAAAAGATTCAGCACCTAAAGTAACCACATTGTTTTTGGAAATAATATGTTTGTTAGGATCAAAAGTAACGTCTGTAACCACAAAAGGAACCGAAACAATAAACTGTTGTCCGTTTGTGTTGTGGTTTACAACGACATCTTGCGTTACTCCACCCGCCCCAGACAATCTGATTTCTAAAGGCATTTCAAAATAAGTGACACTAGGATCGGATTGCGTTTGACTCACGGTTATTTTTGCTTGACCTGCTCCCCAATTTTGTGCCGTAATAGTATAGGTAGGATATCCCTGCATGTATACCCAATCGTTGAAAAATTCATTCAAACTAGCACCATGAACCGCTTCTAAATGTCCTTTCAAATCGGGTGTTAAAGCATAGCCATAGGCCAAATTAGAATCGTTCAAATAATTACGAACGGCTTGATAAAAATTGGCATCTCCCATCACCCAACGCAACATGTGCACCACCATAGAGCCTTTATTGTAAGTCAATCGGGAACTAAATATTCGATTTACATTCAAAGCTTCTGCTTCGGATAAATAAAGCGCTCCATTAGTAGCAGAAGTAATGTTATTAATTTTTGAGGCTTTCCAAGAAACAAAATTGCTCGCACCATCTAAACTTTCTACAACCAATCCAGCTAAATATTCAGCAAACCCTTCGTTCAACCAAATATCTCGCCATGTACCACATGTAATCTTATCGCCAAACCATTGGTGTGCTAATTCATGCGCTATTAAACTCCTACTCCAACCGCCCATAGAGGACATTGTGGTGTGTTCCATACCGCCGCCCCAACCAAATTGTACGTGTCCGTATTGTTCATTTCTATACGGATAGAAACCAAATTTTTCTTCAAAAACATTCATAACCGGAACCGTTTGATTGATTGCGGTTTGCACCGTTGCGGTATTTCCTTCAGGATACAAATAATTATTAATTGGGAAAAAAGGATTTTGTATGGTCCCTAATCCGGCTTGTATGTTATACGTAACATAATTGGTGACATTCAAAGAAATCAAATAGGCCGGAATGGGATAATTATGTCTGAAATGACGTGTAGTGTTTCCACCAGTAGTGTTTGTGCTTTGCAACAAACCATTTGACACTCCAATGTATGCCGACGGACAGGTAATGTAAATGTCGAAACTGTCAATTTTATCATTTAAGTCTTGCTTACACGGCCACCAATCTCTCGCCCCGAAAGGCTCCGAAAGTGTGTATATTACCGGTATTCCTGCATGGGTCGCTCGAGTAAATGCCGCTTCGGCTTGTGGAGGCGCACCCGCATAGGTTATAGTAACGGTTGCCGTATTTCCAGTGGTTAATGGTGTTGGCAAGGTAATGTTTAACTCATAATTGCTTTGGGTAAAAGTGAGGCTCGTATTATTCATCGTTACGGAACTCACTACTAGCGCTGTTGCCATATCGAATGTAACAGTAGTCATATTGGATAAGGCTCTAAAAGTAGTAGTTACAACACCACTGATAAAGGGCGTTGTGGTATCTGGATTTACAGTAAATCGCAATTCATGATGGGTAACATCATAATGTAAGGTGTTTGGATTTACGCGAAGATTTTGAACTGAAGAAGCGGATTTCATCTCTGCTTCTACCATGCGATCAAAATCTAACGTGTCCGATTGCGAAAAACCTAAAAATCCTACCAATAGTAAAACGATAAAACTATTTTTTTTCATCTTGATAACAAAATATAATTTGTGGGGCATTGTAGTGTTTATGCATTTCAAATGAAACGAAACGGCAACTTTGTTTTTTTATAATTTGTAGCGAATATATTATAAAATATTCATTTTTTAAAAACTTTTCTCCTTGAAATTCACGGATATACATTATCCCATCTGGTTTTTGTTTTTTTAGCCATAATCTGAATGCAATTTCTTAAATTTGTACCATTAAAATCCAAAAGACCATGTTACAAATAGCATACATTAGAGAAAACAAAGAAGAAGTAGTTCAAAAATTGGCTAAAAAAAATGTAGATGCCAAAGCTGCCATTGATCAAGTTATTGCTCTCGATGAAAAAAGAAGAGCGACACAAGTAACGTTAGACACGATCAAATCCGAATCTAATAAGCTATCCAAAGACATTGGCGATTTAATGAAAAGCGGAGAAAAAGCAAAAGCTGAAATTTTGAAAGAAAAATCGGTGCAACTTCGTGAAAAAGACAAAGAATTAACCGAAGTATTGAATGGTTATGCCAGCCAATTACAAGACGAATTATACAAATTGCCTAATCTTCCCGCCGATATTGTTCCTGCAGGAAAAACCCCTGAAGAAAACCTCAACGTTTTTGAAGAAGGTAACATCCCTAAACTACATGAAGGCGCCTTACCCCACTGGGAATTAGCTAAAAAATACGATCTAATTGATTTTGAATTAGGGGTGAAAATTACGGGTGCAGGTTTTCCGGTATACAAAGGAAAAGGAGCAAAATTACAACGCGCTCTGATTACTTATTTTTTAGATAAAAATACAGATGCTGGATATTTAGAGTACCAAGTGCCACATTTAGTGAATGAAGCCTCAGGTTTTGGAACCGGACAATTACCCGATAAAGAGGGGCAAATGTACCATGTTGGATTGGATGATTTGTATTTGATTCCTACAGCCGAAGTTCCGGTAACTAATATTTTTAGAGACGTATTGTTAAACGAAACCGATTTGCCCGTTCTTTGCACAGGCTATACGCCATGTTTCCGTCGTGAAGCTGGTTCGTATGGTGCACATGTTCGTGGATTGAATCGTTTGCACCAATTTGATAAAGTGGAAATCGTTCGCATTGAACACCCAGAAAAATCTTATGAAGCATTAGATGGCATGGTGGAACATGTAAAAGACATTTTGCAAGAATTGAAATTGCCTTATAGAATTCTACGATTATGCGGTGGTGATATGAGCTTTGCATCTGCTTTGACCTATGATTTTGAAGTATATTCTACCGCTCAAGAACGCTGGTTAGAAATTAGTTCGGTTTCAAATTTTGAAACGTTTCAAGCCAATCGTTTGAAATTACGATTTAAAGACAAAGAAGGGAAAAACCAATTGGCGCACACCTTAAATGGAAGTTCGTTAGCATTACCACGAGTATTGGCCGGAATTTTAGAAAACTATCAAACGCCTGAAGGCATTGTTGTTCCTGAAGTATTGCGAAAATACACCGGATTTGACATTATTAACTAATCGGTAATCCTACAAAAATAAATGTACTAATTCGACGCTAAAAGTGTTACATTAGTACATTATTTGTTTATAACAATGAAGTCAAAAGTTGTCTTACTATTCGTTTTCTTGTCCTCGTTTTGGGTTTCGGCACAAAATGAGCAACTGGCATTCAATTATATTGACGCGGGTGAATATGAAAAAGCAACTGCTATTTTGGAAGAACTTTATACAAAGAACAAGCAAGTTTATGCCGATAAACTATTGGACTGCTACCAGCAATTACAACGCTATGATAAAGCATTGCAACTCATAAAAGAATTAAAACTAAAATACAGTAATCCTACTCTCCTGGTAGACGAAGGGTATGTGTATCAATTGCAAAAAAAACAATTCGAGGCAGATCAAAAATACCAAGAAGCAATAAACGAAATTGACAAAAACGCGAACTATGCCTACAATTTAGGAAGTGTTTTTGAGCGAAAAGTATTGCTAGAATGGGCATTAAAAGCGTATGAAAAAGGGCAAAAAATAAATCCAAATCTCAATTTTGATTACCAAATAGCTTTATTACAAGGACAATTGGGGAAATTAGATGTAATGCTTGAAAAATTTCTTGATTATGGCTATAAAAACCAGGAAAACACGCCGCTTGTTCAAAATCAGTTGAGCCGCTTTTTAATGGACGATGCCGACGGTTCGTTTGCCAAAGAAATCAAAAAAGGCTTGTTACTTAAAACCCAACAATCCCAAGACGTGTATTGGAACCAATTTTTGAGTTGGTATTTTGTACAACAAAAAGAATATGGCAAAGCATTTGTTCAAGAAAAAGCGGTCTACAAACGCAATCCCGATAGTTTTTATACTATTGTAACACTAGCTAGAATGGCTATGGATGAAAAACAGAATGAGGATGCCAAGTCCATACTCACTTTTGTACTTGAAAACACCCAAGATCAAGATTTACAACTACAAGCCCATCACTTTTTGCTGTCCATGGAAATAGAGACTGCCACCGTAAACGAATATGTAGGTCTGGATATTAAGGCACAAGAATTGTTGAAAAAATTTGGCATTACACCATTTTCTTTAGATCTCCAATTGCTAACAGCACACTTTGAGGCCTTCTATTTGAAACAAACCGATCGGGCTATTACTTTGTTAAAAAACGCGCTGTTATTGCCGCTTAATGTGCGGGATGAATCCAAAGTAAAAATGGCATTAGGCGACATTATGGTCTTCGGTGAAAAATTCAATCAAGCCATTTTATATTATGCACAAGTAGAAGACAACTTAAAAAATGATGTTTTGGCGCACGAAGCCAGTCTAAAATTAGCCAAAGCTAACTTCTATAAAAAAGATTTTGAATGGACCTTACAACAAGTAAAAAATCTCAAACAGTCGCCCAGCTTATTAATTGCAAATGATGCTGTAGAATTGTTTTTGCTTATCCAAGATAATTCGGCGGAAGATAGTTTGCGTGTGGCTTTACAAGCATATACTAGGGCTGATTTTCAATTGTATCAAAAGAAAAAAGAAGAAGCTCTTCAGTCATTTTTAACGCTGTTAGAAAAGCATAAAGGTGAAAGCATAGAGGAAAGCACCTTGTATAAAGTTGCTAAAATTTATGAAGAAAAACAAGACTACTCAAATGCGTTGCGCTACTATCAAACAATCTTAGACCAGCACAAAGAAGGTATTTATAGAGATGAAGCCTTATTTTTTTCCGCAGAAATATATCGCAAATACCTCTTAGATAACGAAAAAGCAAAGGGTTTGTATGAAAAAATTGTCCTAGAACACCCCGATAGTTTATACTTTACCGAAAGTAGAAAATACTACCGAACGTTGCGTGGAGATACGTCTATTTAGGAAGAAAAAGAACTATATTTTACCGTTAAACTAGTAAAAAAACTATGATTATATACAATGTAACAATTAACGTAGATGAAAGCATTCATCTGGACTGGTTAAAATGGATGCAAAACAAACACATCAATGAAGTTTTAGCTACAGGATTATTTACCCAAGCTAAACTTGTAAAAGTGTTAGTAGAAGAAGAAATGGGTGGGACAACATATGCCGTACAATATTTTACCGATTCTAAATCAAAATTAGACGATTATTACCTCAATCATGCGCCAAGACTACGTCAAGAAGGCTTGCAATTATTTGGTGATAAAATGTTAGCGTTTAGAACAGAATTGGAAATAATGGAAGAATTCTACAAAAAGGAAAATTAGAATGGAAAAAGTAAGCGCAAAAAAACACTTAGGACAGCATTTCTTAAAAGACGAAAGTATTGCTAAGGATATCGCCGATACACTTTCACTTGAAGGTTATTCAAAAATTTTAGAAATTGGTCCGGGAATGGGTGTTTTAACCAAATATTTGTTGGACAAACCTACCGAAACCTTTGTCATTGAAATTGACAACGAATCGGTAGAATACCTAGGTGTTCACTTTTCAAAATTAGACAATCATATCATCGCCAAAGATTTTTTAAAATATGATTTAAATGAAGTATTCAACAAAGAACCCTTTGCCATTATTGGTAATTTTCCTTACAATATTTCGACCCAAATTGTATTCAAAACGCTAGAAATGCGCGACCAAATTCCAGAATTTGCGGGCATGTTTCAAAAGGAAGTAGCTGAACGAATTTGCGAAAAAAAAGGAAGCAAAGTCTATGGCATTTTATCGGTGCTCACGCAAGCTTTTTATGAAGCCGAGTATTTGTTTACTGTACCACCAAGTGTATTTATACCTCCCCCAAAAGTAGATTCGGGAGTATTGCGCTTGAGAAGAAAGGCAAATTATTCGCTACCTTGTGATGAAAAATTATTTTTTAGAGTAGTAAAAACGGCCTTTCAACAACGAAGAAAAACATTGCGTAATAGTTTAAAATCATTCAATTTTTCTGATAATTTAAAAGAAGATAGTATCTTTGACCTCCGTCCAGAGCAATTAACGGTGGATCAATTTATCAGTATTACTCAAAAAATAGCAGCCGATGGAGTTTAAAATCAGCAGAGAGTTTCTAACTGAAATAGAACAACTTATCAGTGAAAACAAGGCGCAAGAGCTTCTTTTGCTTCTTGATGATATTCACTTTGCTGATATTGCCGAAATCATGGAAGCACTCGATGATTACGGTGCGGCGTATATTTTTAACACCTTAGATTCGGAAAAAACAGCCGAAATCTTATTGGAATTAGATGAAGAAGTTCGGGAAAAAATTCTTCACAACTTATCGCCGAAAGAAATTGCTGAAGAGTTAGACGAATTGAGTACTGACGATGCTGCTGATATCATCGCAGAATTACCACAACATAAAAAAGAACAGGTAATTTCTGAACTTGAAGATGTTGAACACGCCAAAGACATTGTAGATTTATTGCGTTATGATGAAGATACTGCGGGTGGTTTAATGGGAAAAGAGTTGGTAAAAGTAAATGAAAACTGGAACGTACTCACCTGCGTCAAAGAAATGCGGTTGCAAGCCGAAAATGTATCCCGAGTTCATTCTATTTATGTAGTTGATGACGAAGAACGCTTGAAAGGCCGATTGTCGTTAAAAGATCTCTTGACTACCTCAACCAAAACGCCAATTAGCGAAGTATACATCAAAAAAGTAGACTACGTAAAAGTAGACACCAAAGATGTAGAAGTTGCGCGCATCATGCAAAAATACGACTTGGAAGCCATTCCGGTGGTGGATGAGTTAGGCCGATTAGTAGGCCGTATTACCATTGATGATATTATCGATGTGATCAAAGAAGAAGCTGACAAAGATTACCAGTTAGCAGCGGGTATCTCACAAGACGTTGAGGCCGATGACAGTATTTTGGAACTTACCAAAGCGCGGTTACCTTGGTTAGTTTTAGCATTATTTGGCGGATTTATTTCCGTACACGTTTTGGGTATTTTTGAACCCATTATGAAATTATACCCCAAATTGTTTTTCTTTACCCCACTAATTGCGGCTATGGCCGGAAATGTAGGGGTACAATCATCGGCAATTATCGTACAAGGTTTAGCAAACAACACAATTATTGGCCCTATTGTTGAACGATTATTGAAAGAACTTTCGTTAAGTTTATTGAACGGTGTAATCCTCTCGGTCATCTTATTGGCTGGAAGTTATTTCTTGTTGGGCTACGAAGTTCATGTGGGTTACACTGTAGCCATTGCCTTACTTACTGTTATTATTATTGCATCGTTGATAGGCACTTTTATTCCCATTATCTTAAATAAATATGGTGTCGACCCTGCATTAGCAACGGGACCATTCATCACAACAAGCAATGATATTATAGGAATTTTAACCTATTTTACGATTGCTAAAATCATTTTAGGAATTTAACAGCTTCGCAATCTTGAGGTATTCTCAGGTATTTATCTACTTTTATCGATTTAATTAGTTCACTCTTGAATGCAATAGTTCCATCCAAGTTTTGATAATATATTATTTTTAAGAGTCCATTTGGCAACGCTAAAGTGTTTTTCCAATGCATATAAAAAGTTGGATTATTTATAAATGGCATAAAATTGTTGCTGCTTTTATCTATAATAAAATGAACCGTTCTCAGTTTTTTCCTTTTTTGATAGCCTAACTTTTTTAACGATTTTGTAGCAAAATGCAAATATAAGGTGTCGTTTATTAGGGTATCATTGTGTTTTATTACCTCAAATTCTGTTGCCTTTTTTTTATATAAATCCATTGAAAATTTGTGTACAGAACTGCAATCATTATTGAATGTTTCGGCTTGAAAGAACAATGCTTTATCTACCATAGCATTAACCGTTAACCCTTTAAAATCTATGAAATTGATATTGGTTTGTACAGAGTCTTTATTTTTTTGAGCATGCATAACACAGGAATTGTCTTTTGAATTGATAAAATACAAGCTTTCCTTTAGCTCTGAAGAATTTTTATACAACAATGCATAATCAAAATGATACTTGATTTGAGCTTGTGAAAAACAGCATAGTAATACCAACAATGCTGACAGGAGGTTCTTCATATAAATAGTTTATACAATTTTACAAAAAAATAAACTCTTGTCAATATTTTTTACTTATATTTATGTCACTAGAAAAAATTCATAAAGATGAAAAAGTTACTTGCTTTTGTATTATTGTGTTATTCAGGAATAACATTTGCTCAAAAACCTATTTTTAGTACCGCTAAAACAAAATCGGTAACCGTATTTTATAGTGGTGCAGAATTAAAACAAACTATTACAGTTACAATTCCTGTTGGGACACATGAAATAGTAGTAAAAAACATAGCAAACCAACTCAATGAAAACACCTTACAAGTTGGCGCTCCTAGTTCGGTTACTATTTTATCTTCCCAATTCACTCAAAATTACATTTCAGAGTACGAAATAGATGAAAACAATCCGCAGATAAAAAAAGTAAGAGATAGCATTGCTTATTATGAAAATGCAAAATTAAAAGTAAGTAATGAAAAAAATGCGCTGTCAAAAACCATCGAATTATTAGATAAAAACCAACAAATTGGAACCCAAAATTCGACCATGGCAGTTGCTGAATTAATGAAATTAGTAGATTATTATACCGCAAAAAGAACTCAAATTAGCAATTCAATTAATAGATTAACAGACAAAGAAATCGCATTAAGAGATAAGATAGAAAAACTTGAAGCGCAACTAGCCATTAATGAAGAAAAAGAAGAAAATGTATCTAAGGGCAAGCTCGTTTTACAAGTGATGAATGAAATTGCAGGTCCTGTAACACTAAATATTACCTATATTACAAATGCTGCCTCTTGGCAACCTTTTTATGACTTAAGAGCAGAAAACACAACCGAGCCTATAACTGTGTCTTACAAAGCTAAAGTATCTCAAAATACGGGTATCGATTGGAAAAAAATAAAATTAAGTTTATCTAATGGTAATCCTAATCAAAACAACAATGCGCCACTTTTACAAACTTGGTTTTTGAAATATGGGTATATTAACTCGGAATTAAACATGAAAGTTTCCTCTAATAGCATACAAGCTTTAACTGGAAAAGTATCTGGTCTGCAAATATCAGATAAAAGCAAGGAATTTGAAGACAACAAAGAAAGTAAAATTGTTTTACGAGGTAACCGAAGCATAACAGGTAACAATAATGGATTAGTAGTAATTGACAATCAAATTTCAAATGCTAGTGTATTAAGTCAAATTCCCCCCGAAATGATACAAAGTGTAAATGTATTAAAAGACACTCAAGGCACAGCTTTATATGGTTCGCAAGGCGCCAATGGCGTAATTGTTGTAACAACAAAAAACATGAACGACTATACCTCTATTGAAGAAAATGAACTTAACATATCATTTGATATTGATGTCCCTTATGATATTTTATCCAATGGAAAAATGCACAGTGTAGCTTTAAAAGAATTTAATTTACCTGCAACCTATAAATATTATGCTGTGCCAAAACTAGACAAAGAAGCTTTTTTACTTGCTGAATTGAATGAGTATGGAAAATACAATTTATTACCTGGTGAGGCAAATATCATTTTTGAAGGAGTGAACGTCGGCAAAACTACTATCAATCCTAACCAAACACAAGAACTGTTAAATTTGAGTATGGGAAGAGATAAAAAAATTAGTATTAAACGAGAAAAAGTAGCCGATAAATCGGGTACAAAATTTTTGTCTGCTTATAAAGAGCAAACGTTTACCTATGATATAACTGTGCGAAACAATAAAAAAGACGCTATTAATTTAATGCTTAAAGATCAATACCCATTAAGTAGTGACAAAGACATTACTGTAGAAATCGAAGAACTTTCTGGAGCAAATGAAAACAAAGAAACTGGTGTATTAACTTGGGAACTTAAACTCAATTCTAATGAAACGAAAAAAATTAGAATCAGTTATAAAGTTAAATATTCAAAAGATAAATTTATAGATAACTTATAAATAATAGCAGTTGACAGTCTCAGTTAGCAATATATTACTGAAAACTGAGACTAAAAACTATACACTATTAAGGCGCTGGATTCGGAATTAATTCCTGGATTTTCTCTATTTCAGCCACAATTTCATCGGATAAAACGGTTTCAAATGCGCAAATATTTTCTTGCAATTGACTCATGCTTGTAGCACCAATAATTGTTGATGTTACAAATTGTTGGCGATGCACAAAAGCAATGGCCATTTGGGTTAATGATATTCCATGAGCTTCAGCTAATTCCTTATATAATTTAGTGGCTTTGAAACAATTTTCGTTTGTATAACGGGTAAAATTTCGAAACAAATCCAATCGGGAATTTTTCTCAATTCCTGTCAAATGTTTGCCTGTCAAATATCCAAACCCTAACGGAGAATAGGCCAATAAACCTACATTTTCTCGCATGCCTATTTCCGACAACCCTACTTCATACAAACGATTCAATAAAGAAAACGGATTTTGGATGGTGGCAATTCTAGGCAATCCGTGTTTTTCACTTTCCATTAGAAAACGCATTACACCCCACGGATTTTCATTAGAAACTCCAATATGCTTGATTTTTCCTTCTTTAATTAAACCGTCAAAGACCGTCAATACTTCAAAAATATTGTCTTGCCATTTGGGATCCAATTCCTGAACGCCACGTTTTTGAAACATGTTCATCACGCGTTCCGGCCAGTGCATTTGATACAAATCGATATAATCAGTCTGTAAATTTTTCAAACTCAATTCTACCGCTTCGTGCAAGCTTTTTTTTGAAAAATCGAGCGGTTGCCGAATGTATTCCATGCCGCGATTTGGTCCCGCAATTTTAGTAGCTATAACTAGTTTTTCGCGTTCCGAAGGGCCAATTTTTTGAAGCCAAGTTCCCATAAACCGTTCGGTACTACCAAAAATTTGTGCATTGCCACCTATAGGGTACATTTCGGCCGTATCGATAAAATTGATGCCGTTTTCAAGCGCAAAGTCGAGTTGTGAATGGGCTTCACTTTCGGTGTTTTGATTGCCAAAAGTCATGGTCCCTAGGCAAATTTTGCTGACTTGAAGAGTGGTATTGGGTAGCGTGGTATAGTTCATTTCAGAATTTGAATATTTATGTCCAAAGTTACAAAGTTTCATGCAAAGAAAAAGGCTTGAATTTATTATTCAAGCCTTTTTAATTAATCTTTTATAAAATATTATAATGCATTCAACATTTTAGAAATCTCATCCAACTTGGGCGTTAAGATGATTTCGATCCGTCTGTTTTTAGCTTTGCCTTCAGCAGTTTCATTAGATAATAGAGGTGCAAATTCGCCACGACCCGCAGCGGTTAAGTTTTCTTTTTTCACTTTGGCATTAGCTGATAGTATGTTGACAATCGCTGTAGCGCGTTTGGTTGATAAATCCCAGTTATTTTCAACACCACCACCAATTGTTCCGGTAATTTTATCGTTATCAGTATGTCCTTCAATTAATACCGAAATGTCTGGATTATCGCCCAATACTTTCCCTACTAAATCTACCGCTTTTTTACCTTCAGCACCTACTGTCCAACTACCCGATTCAAACAACAATTTGTTTTCCATTGAAACATATACTTTACCGTCTTTTTCGGTAACGGTTAAACCTTTACCTTCAAAAGCTTTCAACGATTTGGTAAGTGTTTCTTTTAGTTTTTTCATGGCGGCGTCTTTATCGGCCATCATTTTTTCTAATTCGGCTAAACGTGTGGAAGAAGCCTCTAAATCTTTTTTCAATTTTGTCAAACGATCTTGTTCGGCAGTTAATGCTTTTTGTTTGGCTTCTAATTCGGCCAATAACTGGCGATTTTTATTGATGTTGGCTTCTAAAGCTTCGTTGCTGTCTTTTTCTAAGGCTGCATAGGATGCTTTTAAGTTGTCCAAGCTCTTTTTAGTAGCTGCATAATCGGAAGCCAATTGATCGCGTTCCGATTTTGTTTTGTCCAATTCAGTTTGTAAGTTAGCTTTGTCCAATTCTAATTGGTTCTTAGACGTTTTTAAGGCGCCGTTTTCATCCGATAAAGCATTATGATCTTTCTTTAAATCGGCATATTTATTTTCTAAATCTTGATAGATTTTTTTTGAAACACAAGAGGTAGTTAAACTTAATACTACACAGGCAAGGGCAATTTTTCTTATCATGTTCTATTTTTTTTATGAATGTATCTATTTGATGTTAGCGTATTTGTTCTTATTATCGGCTGTTAATTAATTTCTACAAAAACCGGACAATGATCGGAATGTTTGGCTTCGGGTAAAATTAAAGCCCGTTGAATTTTATCTTTCAAGGGTTGCGCTGCCAAGCAATAATCAATACGCCAACCTTTGTTATTGTTTCGAGCGTTAGCTCTATAACTCCACCAACTGTAGTGGTGCGGTTCTTTGTTTAAATGACGAAACGTATCCACAAAACCACTTTTTAAGAAACCATCAAGCCAAGCGCGTTCTTTGGGTAAAAAGCCCGAAATTTTTGCATTACGAATCGGATCGTGAATATCGATCGCCTCATGACAAATATTATAATCGCCACAAATGACCAAATTCGGAATTTCTTTGGTTAGCACAGTAATATACTTTTGAAAATCATCCATATACATAAACTTATGTTCCAGTCTATCAATATTCGTACCAGAAGGCAAATACAAACTCATGACTGAAAGATTTTCAAAATCGAGGCGCAAATTGCGTCCTTCAAAATCCATGTGGGGAATACCGGTGCCAAAAACAACATTTTTTGGCGCTACTTTTGATAAAATAGCCACACCACTGTATCCCTTTTTTTCGGCCGGAAAATAATACTGATAGGGATATCCTGCCGCCTCAATCTCAATTTTAGGAATTTGATCTTCAGTTGCCTTGATTTCTTGCAAACAAATAACGTCTGGATTGGCATGTTGCAACCATTCTAAAAAACCTTTAGTGATGGCAGCACGAATTCCATTGACGTTGTAGGAGATGATTTTCATGTACTTTAGTAGCTTTCGACCAAAAGTAATAAAAAGGTTTCTAATAATAAAGATTCATTGCCACGATTTTTCAAAAGAAAGTTTACATTTTAGTTGAAAAAATATCACAAATTTATGGATATAAATATATTTTCTATAGGGGATGGATTCGATAGAATTGTTATCTTTGTTTCTTGCCAAAAAAACTAAATATAAATGGGGTTAGTTACTGCTAAAGAAGTTGCCAAAGCGATTAACGCTGATAAATATGGGATTTTCGGAACCTTTACGGGCTGGTTGCTAATGAAAGTGCTGAAAATTTCAGCGCTCAATAAATTATATGACCGCAACAAACATTTAAAAGACGTTGCATTTTTAAACGCCATTCTAGACGATTTACAAATAAAGTTTGAAATCCCAGAAGAAGATTTAAAACGATTGCCAAAAGACGGCGCCTACATCACCATTTCAAACCACCCATTAGGTGGAGTTGATGGGATTTTGTTGTTAAAATTAATGTTAGAGCGCGAACCCAATTTTAAAATTATTGCCAATTTTTTATTGCATCGTATTGCGCCTTTGAAGCCGTTTATCATGCCGGTCAATCCATTTGAAAACCATAAAGATGTTAAATCAAGTGTGGTTGGCATCAAAGAAACTTTACGTCATTTAAGCGATGGTAAACCCTTGGGTATTTTCCCTGCAGGTGAAGTATCCACTTATAAAGATGGAAAGTTAGTAGTGGACAAGCCCTGGGAAGAAGGCGCATTGAAAGTGATTCGTAAAGCTCAAGTGCCTGTTGTCCCGATATATTTTCACGCTAAAAATAGTAGTTTGTTTTATTTCTTATCGAAAATAAACGACACACTTCGAACCGCCAAATTACCAAGCGAACTGCATACCCAAAAAGACAGAGTTATCAAGGTGCGCATTGGAAAAGCCATTTCAGTAAACGAACAAAACGAATACCAAGACTTGGAAGCCTATGGCGAGTTCTTAAGAAAGAAAACCTATATGTTGTCCAATGCATTTGAAACCGAAGATTCCAAACTACAATTGCCTAAATTATCTTCTCCAAAACCGCCCAAACAAATTGTAAAACCAGCCAATCACGGCGAAATTATTGAAGAAATAAAGGCTTTAAAAGAGGGAGATTTTAGACTGTTACAAAGTAAAAATTATCAAGTTTTTTTAACAACAGCTGAAAAAATTCCCAACATATTACACGAAATTGGACGGCTACGCGAAATTACGTTTAGAGAAGTGGGAGAAGGAACCAATGAAGCCATTGACCTAGACAAATACGACCAATACTACCACCACATGTTTTTATGGGACGACGATGCCCAAATGATTGCGGGAGCCTACCGAATGGGATTAGGCGATGGTATTTTTAAAAAATACGGTATTGAAGGCTTTTACTTGCATGAGTTGTTCCGTTTTGAACCCGAACTGCATGTCATGATGAGTCAATCCATTGAAATGGGAAGAGCCTTTATTATTTCGGAATACCAACAAAAACCGATGCCGCTCTTTTTGTTATGGAAAGGAATCGTGCACACCACCTTGCGTTATCCAGAACACAAATATTTAATTGGCGGGGTAAGTATTAGTAATCAATTTTCTGATTTTTCTAAATCATTGATGATTGAATTTATGAAGTCGCATTACTACGATCCGTATGTGGCGCAATATGTACATCCTAAAAAAGAATATAAGGTAAAACTAAAAGATGCCGATAAAGATTTTGTCTTCAACGAAACCGAAGCCGATTTGAATAAATTTGACAAGATTATCGACGAAGTAGAACCGGGCAGTCTTCGTTTGCCGGTATTGATTAAAAAATACATCAAACAAAATGCGCGCGTCGTAGCGTTTAATGTAGATCCATTGTTTAATAACTCGGTAGACGGATTGATGTATATCAAAATTGCCGACTTACCCGAAAGCACCGTTAAACCCGTAATGGAAGAATTTCAAGCGGAATTAGAGAAAAAAGAAAAAGGCTAATTAATTAGCCTTTATTTGTTGTTTGAAATTTTCAAATGCTTCTTTGGAAAGAATCAATTTGGATTCAATTTTTTTTCCTTTTAAATAATTGAGCATGTATTTTGCTCGGTCTTCTGACTCTGGATGTGTAGTAAGGAGGTACGTATATTTATGCATCTCATTATCTAAAGACAATTCATACATAAAATCGGCAAAAGGTCGGGGATCAATTTTAGCCTTTAGTAAATATTGAACACTAACCATATCTGCTTCTCGTTCTAAACGGCGATCATACGCAGAGGATGTCAGTGTGTTGACTACTTGACCTAACTGACCGCTATTGGCTCCAGTCGCCAGCGAAAGCAACACCGAAAAACCAATTTCTTTGGACAATTTTTTCATGACATGGTTTTGTTCGATATGCGCAATCTCATGACCCAAAACGCCTAGTAATGCTTGTTCGCACTTACTAGCCTGAATTAATCCTGTATACACTACTAGATGATTATCAGGCATGGCAAAAGCATTAATTTGACTGTTTTTAACTAGGTGTACTTTCAAACTGTCTCGATCAATTGCATTCGCTTCACACAAAGGCAGCAATAAGGAGTCTAATGTTTTCACAAGTTCGTCATCATAGAGCACTTCTTCACTTTGTTCCATTTCAGACCAAATAATATCGCCTAAGCTTTCTTCTGCAAATACTTTCTTTTGTTCTATTTCAAAATACGAAACATAATCAAGTTGTGCCAATAAGAACCAACATAAAAAGAATCCGCCATAAACCACAAGAATTTTACTTATAATTTTCATCTTTTTTCATCATTAAATTGGTTAAATCACTAAATAAAAACAGTTTCGCATGAATTCCTTTTCTGGTTTTTGAGGCTAAAATTATAGTCGAGATAAATTCAACCAGGTTGAAAAGCACCAAGGTAATCATATACCCCACATAGTAATTAGTTACCTTTTCATCATCAAATACAATTGAAACGGTCCACCAAAATCCGGTACTGTTCAAAAAGAACAATCCAAACTGCGAGAGTAAATTTTGAGTACAATGCCACTTTACAAACGGCGTACTTTTTCGGTTTCCTAAATAAAAAAAGATAGACGCCAATAAATTTAATATAGGTAAAGGCAAACCTCCAATAACAGCAACTAATGACATGAGATAACTGTTGGAAGCGCGTTCCAGTTCGGACTCATTTGGTCGGTAATAAAATGTAGAATTTGATATCATATTACAGATTTTTTTTAATGTTCCAATACCAATTGAGCAGTACTAATACTACTAAAAATAGGGCAATGGGTTTTTTTGAAATGAATTTTTCTAGTAGCAAATATACTCGGTAAAAACTTGCGGTTTTTTTTAACAAATCTATTCCAATCCAAATAGGAATGACCAACATTAATGCTGCTACAACATATCCAAAGGGGTTCATAACAGCGGCTTGCCAAAAGTCGCCTCTCATGAGCAATGAAACCGAACGAGTCGTGCCACAAGATGGACAAGGATAGTTTGTTACTTTTTTAAAAACACATCCTATAGGCTGTTGGATATTTTCTTTATGATTGAAAAGAAATAACCAACCATAACCCAGTCCAATTAGTGCTAATAAAAAAACATACAATCTATTTTTCTTCATTTGGAAAAGAGAAAATGGTTAAAAAAACCACATATAAAATGTGGTTTGTTTTTAGTATAACATTGCTTGATTGAATTTTTCAAGGTTTTTCTCTTTAGTTGCTCCTTGAATTAAGAACCAATCTACAATAGCCCAAATTCCTAAACCACCACAGGTTAATAATTTTCCTACTCCCATTCCGGTGTCTCCAATATAAAATCTATCAATTCCATAGGCTCCGGCAAAAATAGAAATCAATAAAGCTGTAGTAGGATCTTTAAATTGAACCATTTGAATCATTGGCCATTTTTCATCGTCTAAAGCCAATAATCTTTCACGTATAGCATGTAAATTATGCCCTTCAAAAAATTTAGAATTTGACATCATGAACATGTCTACTTTGTTTGCATCCATTTTAGTTAGTTTTTAGTTAGTTTATACGAATATAATAATTTATTGTATAAGTCTAACCTATTTGTTTTTGTTACAGATCATTTTGCATAAACAGCACAAATTTTATCCACTATGGTTTGCGCTAATTTTTGATGGCTTTCTATTGTCCAACCCGCAATATGTGGTGTTAAGAGCACATTATTTGCATGCAATAAATATTCAAACGCTTGTGGTTTTACTCCTTCAAACAAGGTTTCAAAGGATAATTTTTCATATTCTAACACATCCAATCCGGCCCCTAAAATTTTTCCAGCTTTCAATGCGTTCACTAGGTCTTCTGTAACCACAGAATTCCCCCGAGCGGTATTGATAAACCAAAAAGGCTTTTTGAATTTAGCAATAAAATCGGCATCGATCATTTTATCGGTTTGAGGTGTCCATGGCGTGTGCAAACTGATGATATCAGCTTGTTCTTGAAGCGTAGCTAACGAAACTTGGGTGGCATTTGCATCGCCTACACTAGCCAATATATCATAACACAAAACGGTTGCATCAAAGCCACTTAATTTTTTGGCAAAGGATTTACCCATGTTTCCATACCCAATAATACCGATAGTTTTACCTTCCAACTCTAGTCCGCGATTTGCTTCACGGTTCCAATGTCCCGATTTGACTTCATTATTAGCTTTATTCAATTGATTGAATAGAGAAAGTAACATCCCCAATGCATGTTCGCCCACTGCGTTTGCATTCCCTTCTGGTGCTGCAATGAGACGAATCCCTTTAGCTACAGCATAGTCACAATCAATGCTTTCTAGGCCAGCACCTACACGGGCTATAAATTGCAAATTTGTGGCTTTGTCTATAAACGATGCGTCTATTTTAAACCGACTTCGAATAACAATACCTTGGTAGTTTTCAATTTTAGCCTCAATGTCTTGTTTAGAAGATGTAAAATCGGCCTCGTTTTGAAAACCAGCTTGTTGCAATTGTTCCCAAAGTAATGGGTGATTGCTATCAATGTGCAGAATTTTAATTGGAGCTGTCGGCATACGTTACAAATGAAAAAATAAAGGTACGAGAAATTACAATTCAAAAAAAATGAGGCCTTTCGGCCTCATCATGTGTTACATATTTAACCAAGCGGTCGGATTTAATGTCGTTGTATTTTGTAATACTAAAAACTTAATCACGGCCTTGCCTGAGGCATCGGTATGAATTCTTCCTATGCTTTGTTTAATGCTTACTTTTTGTCCTTTGCTCACGCTCACTGATGCTAAATTTAAATACACCGTGATAAAATCTCCATGTTGTATGTAAACCGCTTTATTGTTAGCTGAAATGACCTGCACTTGCAACACCTCCCCAGCAAAAACAGCGCGAGCGGAGGCTCCTGCTTCAGTGGTAATTTCAATACCACTATTATGAACTGTTAAGTTTTTATGCACCGGATGGGGTTGATCACCATAATACTGTGACACACTACCTTTCACTACAGGCCAAGGCAATCTTCCTTTGTTGGCTTTAAAGTTATCTGACGATACTTTTCCTTCAGCAGACAACACAAACTTAGTGGCTTCTTTTGTCCCTGCTTTAGGTGCTGTAGTTCCTGTTTTTGCGGCATTTCTTTTGTTGGCAGCTGCAATTTCATCAGCAATTATTTTCTTAATTTGTCGGTCAATTTGTTTGGCCTCTTTTTGCTTTTTGTCAATTTCAGCAGCAATTTGTTTTTTGTCTTTTTGGATTGATTTTACAAGGCGTTCTTGCTCTTGTTTTTCTTTTTCCAATTCTTTTTTCTCTTGCTCGGTTTGAACTAAAACTTTTTCTTTCTCCTTTTTATTGGTTTGCAATTTTTGCTCGGCTTGTCTTAACTTTTGCTGTTTGGTTCGAATTTCTTCGCCTTGCATTTTTCTGAAATCGGCATACTGCTTCATGTATTGAATCCGCTTATAAGCCTGAAGAAAATTTTGGGCAGAAAGCACAAACATAACCCTGCTTTGTTCGTTTCGACTTTTGTAGGATTTAACGATCATTTTTTCATAATCTTCTTTCAAGACGGTCAACTCTCTGTTCAATTTGTTCATTTCGAGTTGGGTCAAATAGATGTTATCCGATAGCATTCGGGCTTGTTTTGCGGTAGTATTCAATAATTTTTGACGCAAAGCTATCAATCCTTTTTGTTGATCAATTTGTTTTAATACCGATTTTTCTTTTTTCTTTTCCGATTCTAATCGTGCTTTCTTTTCGGCAATTTCGTTTAGAATTTGCTCTTTCCTTTGCTCTAATTTTTGTTGCTCAGAAGGTTGCGCAAACGCCATTGAGGTGATGAAAAAGAAAAGTAGTGTTTTTAAAAATGGGTTCATGCACTTTGGTTTTTTACAAAGGTAGTTTTGTTTTACTAAAATAAAAAATTAATCGATTTGAATTGCCTTGTAATCACTTGGAATTGCATAGGTATAACTCAAGTTTTCATTAAATGTTGTGTTTTTGTATTCTATAGCAATCGAAATTTTCTCTTTTTGAGTGGCTTTTATGTTGATGGCGTTTGGTAAAAAGATGTTTTCTACTTGATTATACGAAGGATATTGAATTTCTATTGCTCTATTTTGACGGGCTTGAGTGATGGTCTCTTTTTTTAATAAATAATTGGCCGCTTCAAAATAAAATTCTTTTGCAATATCAGTAGTGGATACCTGAGATAATTTGAATAATTTTTCATTGATTTCAGAAATCCAATTGCCTTTTGACAAATCATCGATCGCTTTTCCTAGAAATAGGTTTTGTACTTTTTGAAAATCAAGATCGGTCCCTAACCAATTACTAAGTATGCTGAAATCGCCTTCAAAGTAGGTGTTATTGATTTTTTCATAATAGCTCACTTTTGTAGGTGTAATCAATGCTTTTGCTACAGGAAATCCAAGTATTTTAATGTTGACCCAAATGATTTCATTTTTTTTAATGCGAATGTCTGCATTCAAAGAATGGGATTGCGATGGATCTTCATATTTAGCATTTGCTTTAATATTTACCGTTTTGAAATCGGATTCATTAGCATAATGTCCGTTGATGATTTTGGTAATTTCTGTAGTGTCTTTTGCTACAGCAGTGGCCACGGCTTGTTTTGATTTACAACCGATTACTAATAATGCAAAAACAACTACTGTAATATTTTTCATTATTTGATTTGTTTTAATTTAGTGGAATACCGTTGTTTATTCACTGTGTCTTTTAGATTTTCGCAACTGATGATTAATTGCTCATAAAAAAGTATTTCGAGCGCTTGATCATCTAACACAAAATCCAGACCGTTTTCTAAATATGCTTTTGCTTTTTGATAATTTTTCATTTGATTGCAACCCCATCCTGCATAAAAATAATAGTTGGGCTGCGTGGGAAATAGTTCGGAAAACGCTGTTGCTTTAGACACTAAACGTTGAAAATCTTGCTTTTGTTGTAGGACTTCCAAATAATACTGCATGCTATCTACTGCATCGGGTTTTTGTTGAATTGCTTTTTCAAAATAATATGCCGCTTTCTCCAAATCCTTCTTTTTCCAAAAGAATTTCCCTACTTCGTTAGCAACCGAAAGGGAAGCATCTGCATCAAAATAAGGAATTGCGGCATCAACTTCTTTAAAATAAACAGGATTATTAACCGCAAAAATTAAAAATTCATTGAACACGCGGTGCTTTATTTTGAAATCCATTTTAGCACTTTGCAATACGGTAAACATTGCTTGAGAAGCTTTTGTTCCCTCATTTGCATTTAAATAAAATTTCACCAAACTTACGGCAGCCCATTCCGAAGTCGGAATTTCTTTTTCCAAAGCTTTAGCTACTTCAAATGCCTTGTCTTCTTGGTTAAAACTGAGGTATAAGTTGATCAAATCGATATAATTTTGTTCGTATTTGGGATGCTCTTTAATTCCCAATTCCAAAGTCTCTTTTTTAGGTGAGGCAAAATCCGTTGAACGTTCCAATTTTAATTTATAAAATTCCATGGTTTTCGTCAAATGGCTACTTGCTTCCATCTCTTTTAATAAAGTAAGAGCTTTTTCTTTTTGATCGGTAGTCATGTACAAAGACACCAAATCTTCTCGCATATTGGGATCAAATTCAACCAATTTTTGAACCACCCCGATGGCCTTGTCAAACGCTTTGGTTTGGTAATAAACATCGTACAATCCGTTCCAATACCAGCGTTGTTTAGTGTCGATTTCAATAGCGCTCTTAAAGGCTGTTTCGGCAGCCACATAATTTTTAGCGTCCAATTGATTTTTGCCCATTTCAAATAGAAAAGCGGCATTTTTAGGCTCTTTTTCAAGGGCTTTTTGAAGGGCAATTATGGCTTTATCATAGTTTTCAATCCCTCGTTGTGCAAGGGCTTCAAAAAAATAATTTTCTGTTTGGTTTTCTTCCAATGCAATGTCTTCTGGATTTTGTTGCGCAAGCGAGCGACTGCCAAAACCCAATAGCAGTAAAATAAATAAAGTGATTTGTCCTCTTTTTGACATTTATTCTAAAACCGAATAATCTCCGATACTAATGCTCGTAAATTTGCCATCAAAATTTACGTGGTTCCCAATCATGGCGTTATCTAAATTTGCATTTTTAATGTGCGCATGGGTTTGTACCAAACTGTTTTTTATAGTAGAATTAACAACATGACAGCCATTTCCTAACGAAACATTTGGGCCAACGGTAGCATTAATCAAAACGACATCTTCTCCAATATAACAAGGTGGAATAATGGTTGTGTTTTCTTGTTTTACACCAAAATCGATCAAATGTTCGCCATCGTTGTGTAAAAATCCGAGCATTCGCGTATTGGTTTCAACTGTAACATCTTTGTTTCCGCAATCCATCCATTCATCTACTTTACCAGGAACAAATTTCATGCCTTTGGCCATCATTTGTTTGATACCGTCATTAATTTGGTATTCGCCACCATGAATGATATTGTTGTCTAAAACCGATTGCAATTCATTTTTTAAAACGGCCACATCTTTGAAATAGTAAATTCCAATCACGGCTAAATCGGATACAAATTCTTTTGGTTTTTCGACCAATTCGATGATTTCACCATTAGGGTTTAAATTCACTACGCCAAAAGCTTCGGGCTGATCAACCTGTTTTACCCAAATAACACTGTCGGCCGATGTATCCAAATCAAAATCGGCACGAATTAAGGTGTCGGCATACGCAATAACTGCAGGACCGTTTAAAGAATCTTTGGCACACATAATGGCATGACCCGTTCCTAAGGCTTCATTTTGATAATATATGGTTCCTTTTGCCCCTAATTTTTGGGCAATGGCCAATAAATCTTGTTCCACTTTAGCGCCAAAACTTTCATGGATAATAAAGGCAACTTCATCTATTTGCTGATTTAAAACGCCCGCAATATCTTCTACTAATCGGTGCACGATGGGCTTTCCAGCAACTGGAATTAAGGGTTTTGGAATGGTTAACGTGTGTGGACGAAGGCGTGATCCACGACCGGCCATTGGTACTATTATTTTCATATAGAATATATTTTAAACTTCAAAATTCGTTTTTCAATATTGAATATTCAACATTTTTCAACTTGGAACATTCAACTTGGAATTTTGAAAATTGATTTATTATTTACTTATTTTATTTCTTGGAATTTTGAATGTTGAAGTTTTACTTCACCCCCGTACTACCAAAACCGCCTGCTCCTCTTGAAGTTTCTGACAATTCATGTACTTCTAGCCATTCAGCGCGTTCGTGCTTGGCGATGATTAACTGTGCAATGCGTTCTCCGTTTTCGATGATAAAATCTTCCGTGGATAAATTTACTAAAATCACACCAATTTCGCCACGATAATCAGCATCTACTGTTCCGGGTGAATTTAAAACGGTGATTCCTTTTTTAGCTGCCAATCCACTTCTAGGTCGCACTTGAGCTTCAAAACCAATAGGCAATTCGATAAAAAGGCCTGTTTTAACAATGGTACGTTCTAAAGATTTTAAGGTAATAGGCTCTGAAATATTTGCTCTTAAATCCATTCCTGCAGAAGCAATGGTTTCATAATTGGGCAACTCGTGATCGGACTTGTTGATGATTTTAATTTGCATATTATTTTCTTCTGATGATCTTTACAATAGTTTCTTTTTCGTTTCGGTACACAAAGTACGCAAAAAACAAGATTGAGGCAATACCAAACACATACGTTTCGCGTAAAATAAGAATGTAAAAAGAAATTCCGGAGAGTACAACCGCCAATCCTAAATAGGTGAAAATGGCTTTAGTATCATACGGAATGGGATATTTTTTTTGTCCCATCGCATACGAAATCATCATCATTGCTCCATAAGCAACGATGGTGGCTATAGCCGATCCCATATAACTAATGATAGGAATTAACAGCACGTTTAAAACCAAGGTTACTACAGCGCCTATAATGGAAATATAAGCTCCAATTCTGGTCTTATCAATTAATTTGTACCATACCGATAAATTAGTATAAATTCCCAAAAAGAAATTGGCCAAAACAATCAATGGCACCACATTCATGGCAGTCCAATAGGTTTCTTTGGGGACTAAAAATAATTTTATTACATCGGCAAAAACGATAACCCCTAAACATATGAAGGATCCAAAAATAACAAAATACTTGGTGATGGTTGCATAGGTTTGTGGCGCATTTTCGTTACTGGCATGGCTGAAAAAAAAGGGTTCAATTCCAAGGGTATAAGCCGTGCGAAACAACACCATAAACATCCCGATTTTATAACATGCCGAATAAGCTCCAATATCGGCCATATCTACATGCATCCAATCCAAAAGAATTTTATCAAAGTGTTCGTTGATAGCAAAGGCAATACCCGCAATTAATATCGGCAAGCCGTAGCGCATCATTTTTTTCCAAAGCATCACATCGAACTGCCATTTTATATTGAAATAATCGGGCAATACAAACAATAAGGTAACTAAACTTGCTAGTAATCCCGAAATAAAAACATAACCTATTTGGAAGTCGCTGTAATATATCGTTTGGTAAAAAGCATTGTTAGATTCAGCCGCTAAATGGGGTAAAAACGCCAAGAAAAAGATATTCAATAACAGATATATCAATACATTCGAAATCTTAATTAGGGCATACTTTATCGGTTTTTTTTCAGCTCTAATTTTAGAAAACGGAATAATGGCTAAAGCGTCGAGCGCCAATATCCAAATCGCAAAAACAATATATTCGACATTAATTTTAGACCAAAGCGCTAAGTTTTTCCTAAAAAGCAACAATACAGCAAAAAAAGCAATTGTAGACCAAAACATCGAAATGGTAGCGGTGGATATGACCTTGTTTTTATTGGATTCTGAATTATAAAAACGGAAAAATGCGGTTTCCATTCCATACGACATCACCACATTAAAAAACACCAAATAGGAAAAAATGACGGAGACTTTTCCCATTTCGCTCGAATCGGTTAAATAATAAACGAGGATTGGATTCAGAATAAAACTTATAATTCTGGGTAAAACGGTCGCTACACCATAAATAGCAGTTTGTTTAAAAAGACTTTTATAAAGGCTCATTCCTGATTTTTAGATTAACAAATGTAATTAAAACTTTGGTTTTGCCGAAGGATATTCGAGCATTGGTTTTTCGGTAACCTGTTTCATTTTAACACTAAATTCTTTTGCCTTTTCTGAAAATAGTAAAATAGCCTCGTTTTCCGCTAAGGTTGAAGCATTTTTAGGGCTGGTGTAAATTTGGGAATCGTCACGTTGATTGCCTTCGGTTTTGATTCTGGCGATGAAATGCAGCGCGTCTATTTTTTCAAAAGTAGTTTCATAGCCTCTGAAAATTACTTTCTTAAGTTCGATTTCTTTGCTTAGTGGTGTTTTCAAATCCACATAAAAGTTGATGCCACTTCCTCCGCCACGCACACCTGCAACCCAAGTTTCATAGGAAGTTTGTATGGTGCTTTGAATGACTTTTTTCTGACTTGAACAACTTATTATTGTTATCGAGAAAACTAGTAAAAGTAATCGCTTCATGTCGCTTTAATTTAAAAATTTGATGAAATGAAATCCTTTGGGTACAAACCCATGATTCATATAAAATTTGTGCGCCCCAAAATTTGTGGAAAATGCATCTAAAACAATCATTTTGCAATCTTCAGCAATGGCTTTTTGATTGAGATATTCGGTCATAATGCTTCCAATTCCGTTCGAACGAAAATCTTCATGCACCACCACATTGTCCATTTCCAAATATTTACCAGACCATAGTTTAGTTCCTATCCAAAATCCGGCCAAACCTATTGTAATTCCGTTTTCAACCACAATTAATTGTTTGTAATTGTTAGGAAGCATAGCGCTCAACAAATCATGGTACTTTTCGGTCGAATAATCGGGGTACAATTGTTGAATTAAGGAAAATTGCTCCATCATTTCATCAATTGTAGTCAATTCAATTAACTGTTGCATCTTATTTTTGAAGTAAATTTTCGTTGAATAAATTTAAAATTCTTTGGTATTCATCGATCCAAGAATAGGTTTTTTTAAATCCGTGTGCTTCCACCGGGAAAACGGCTAAATCCCAGTCTTTCTTGCCCAATTCAATAAAGCGTTGTGTCAATCGAACAATGTCTTGGAATTGTACGTTATCGTCTACCATTCCGTGAAGCATTAATAACTTGTCTTGTAAGTTATTCGCAAAATAAATCGGCGAACTTTTCTTGTAGGCTTCCGGATCGGTTTCAGGGAAATTCAAAATATTAGAAGTATAGCCGTGATTGTAATGCGCCCAATCGGTCACCGAACGCAGGGCTGCTCCGGCTTTGAATTCGCCTGGTTTGGTCAACAACGCCATCAATGTGATAAATCCGCCATACGAACCGCCATACATTCCCACTCGGTTAGTGTCAATTCCTAAATTTTGAACCAAATAGCGCTTGCCATCCAATTGATCCGACAAATCTTTTCCGCCCATGTGACGGTAAATTCCGGTTCTAAAATCGCGACCATAACCATCACTCGCTCTGTAATCAATGTCTAAAACGGTGTAACCTAAATCGGTTAGCAAATTGTGAAACATATATTCTCTGTGATACGTGCTCCAATAATTGTGTGCGTTTTGCAAATATCCAGCGCCGTGTACAAAAATGACTGCAGCTTTGTTCTTGTTTTCTGCTTTGGGTTGGTACAAACGGGCATTTACATTCGTTCCGTCTTCGGCTTTAAACGTGATGACTTCTGGCGTTTTCCAATTGTATTTGTTGAATGCTGGCGTAGTGGAAAACGTAATTTGTTGCAATTCTGCATTTGGTTTATTGGCTCCCACATACAATTCCCACGGTTTGTTTTTATACGAATAACGCACTAAAAGTGTTTTTTCATCGGGTGATACTTCTACTTCGTAGTTGCCCTCGTTCGTTACAATTCCCGTCATTTTTTTGGAAGCGATGTCCAATTTATAAAAACTCCTGTTGCCTGGATGTGTTGTAGTGGTTGTGAGGTAAAATGCTTTTTTATCGTTGGACAATTTCACATCACGAACTTCCCAATTGCCGATTGTTACTGCTTCTTTTTTCTTAGTGTTTAAATTATAGGTATACACATGTGAAAAACCTGTTGCTTCCGATTGAAAATAAATCGTTGAATTGTCTATAAAATCTAGTGTTCCGCCACTAAAACTATAGCCGGGTATTCCGGGTCCGCCAATCCAGGCCTCGTCGTGTTGATGGTCTAACTCGGTGATGGTTCCTGAAGCTACATCCAATTGCACAATCCAGCGGTGTTTGTTGTCTTGACTTCTGATTTCCAATACGGCATTTTTTCCGTCTTTGCTGTACACCGGACTCATCATGACAATGGCCGTTTCATAATCTGATTTGTCTTTTAGATTGTCGTAGTCTTGGTAGTATTTTGGAGCTGTTTTGATTCCGGTTAAATTGGAAAACGAAACGTAATAGGTGGTGTCTTTTGCAACGTTGAAAATGCCGAATTTATGTTTACTGAAATTATCGGTCGATACTTTTGAACGTGCTTTTTTGCTTTGGGTAAACCCATCATCGGTGATAAAATGTTCCACATTAGTAGAAGTTTCAGCAGGATAATCTGAAATTCTAAAGGTTACAAATTTTCCATCGGGTGATGTTTTTACTTGCTCTAAAGTCGATTTATCATAGAAAATTTCTTTTGGAAACTTTTCTTTTTTCGATTTGGATTGCGTTGCATACCATGCGTCTGCTTTTGCTTCATCTCGCACAAATTGAAATAATTCTTTTTGTTGGTCTTTCAAGAACGAATCTTCTGCTTTTGCTTTATTTTCTTTTCCCGATTTAAAATTGGTCAACATCACCATCGAAAAATCTTTGGTATTGAATTGATACACGTTTCTATTTTGCTGAAAAAATAGAATATCTGGATGGGTACTTCTTTGCACGGCACTAATTCGGTCAGCCGATTGAATGATTTTCTTAGCCTTTTTTGTGGATTTGGTATACGCATACAAAACGCCTTGATTGGTATAATACACCACATCGTAGTCTTTTTGCGCTGCGATGAAATCAACATCGTAAATTGGATTTGATGCCGTTACTTTTTGTGGCGATTTGCTCGATTTGTTCCAATAATAGGTGCTGTTATCGATTTCGTTATTTGGATTCCAATCAAATAAAACGGTTTGTCCATCAATAGACCAACGGTGATTATCGGGTTGGTGTCCTATAAATTCGTCGCCTTTCATGATGTCTTCTAAACGAAGCTGTTGCGCAGTACCAAAAAAGGTGAAAAGCAGTAAGAAGAAACAGCAATATTTTTTCATTGGAAAATAGTTTGTTACTTACAAATATACCAATAAAAGTAAATGCGGAAAAAAGGTTTTGTGAATTGAAGTGTTTTTGAGAATTTTTTTGTGGTGTGGAATGTGATTCGTGTGGGATTTTACAATAAACTATATTCTTTTAATATCATTAAAATTATGCAAATACCGATTACTATAGCCATAATAAAAGACCTAAGAGATACTATATTGGTATAGCTCGATTGACTTTTTAACCATATGCTTCTCTTTCGAATTGTATAAATTATGTATAAGACACACACAATTAGTGCAATAATAATTAAAATTTTATTTGTCATTTTCTTGAATGTAATTTTATTTGTTTTATGGGTACGAGCAAGATGCTCGCACTAGCGTGGGATTGAAGTTAATTATTCTAACAAAAACTCAACAAAACAAATTAATGAAGCAATAAAAAATAGACCAATAATAATCCAATCCTTTACAATTCCGACTGTCTTAAAATCTTTATTTAAAACTTCGTCTTTCTCTTTTCTTGCATTTAGCCACCATTTATGAAATTTAAAATAAATTAAAGCAACCGCTAAAAATAAAACACTGTATAAAAAATTATTACTCATCATAATTTAATTTTATTTAAATCTTTAATAAGAATTTCATCTCAAATGATTGCTTCTAAATTGAAAATTTAAGATATAGCTGATTAACAAATATACCAAAAAAAAGTCCCGAATAAATCGGGACTTTTAATTATTATTTAAACTAAAATTAATTATTCAACGCCTCTGCTCCACCAACGATCTCTAAAATTTCGTTTGTAATAGCCGCTTGACGCGCTTTGTTGTAGGTTAATTTTAATTGGTCTCTTAATTCTGTAGCGTTATCGGTTGCTTTGTGCATTGCGGTCATACGCGCTCCGTGTTCTGCTGCAAATGAATCTCTAATGGATTTGTACAATTGTGTTTTTAATGATTTTGGAATCAATGTCAACACAATTTCTTCTTTAGAAGGTTCAAAAATATAATCAGATGCTACTACTTCGCCCCCCACAATTGGAGCTAATGGTAAAAATTGTTGCGTTCTAACAATTTGAGTTGCTGCATTTTTGAATTCGTTGTACACGATTTCGATTTTATCGTAATCGCCCGCTACAAATTTATCCATTAACTGTTGTGCAATCTCAGCAGCATTTTCAAACGTTAATTGGTCAAAAATAACATTGTTAACTTCGATTACGTTGTTTGTTTTGCGCAACACATCGTTTCCTTTTTTACCAATAGCAAAAATATCTACTTGTTTTCCTGCATACGTATCAGCAACTGCTTTTGCTTGTTTAATTACATTCGTATTAAACGCGCCACACAAACCTCTGTTTGAAGTAATTGCTACGATAAGTACTTTTTTTACTTCTCTTTGAGCTGTAAAAGCACCACCAACTTCTCCTTCAAGAGTTGCACTTAAGTTTTGTAATAGTTCCGTAAGTTTTTCTGCATAAGGACGCATTGCTGTAATAGCATCTTGCGCTTTTTTTAACTTTGCAGCTGAAACCATTTTCATCGCCGATGTAATTTGCATCGTAGATGAAACAGAAGTAATTCTATTACGTATTTCCTTTAAGTTTGCCATGTTTTTATAGTAATTAGTGATTAGTGACTAGTAATTAGCTCTTCACTAATCACTAGTCACTTTTCACTGAAAATTAATTATATTTTGCTGAAATTTCTTTCGCTACTTTTTCTAAAACATCAGTGATGTTATCATCAAACTTACCTGCTTTAAGCCCGTCTAATGTATCTCTGTGTTTAGCGTTTAAGTATTCTAAGAAATCTTTTTCAAATTCTTTAACTTTTTCAACAGGTACATTACGTAACAAGTTTTTAGAACCTGCATAAATGATAGCCACCTGATCTTCTACAGTAAAAGGAGAGTTTAAACCTTGTTTTAAGATTTCAACGTTTCTTTTTCCTTTTTCAATAACGTTTAAAGTAACCGCATCTAAGTCAGAACCAAATTTTGCAAACGCTTCTAATTCACGGAATTGCGCTTGGTCTAATTTTAACGTACCGGCTACTTTTTTCATGGATTTGATTTGTGCATTACCTCCCACACGAGATACCGAAATACCTACGTTAATTGCAGGACGAACTCCCGAGTTGAATAAATCACCATCTAAGAAAATTTGTCCGTCTGTAATCGAAATTACGTTGGTTGGGATATAGGCAGAAACGTCACCCGCTTGAGTTTCAATAATTGGTAACGCTGTTAACGAACCACCACCTTTAACGATTCCTTTGATAGAATCTGGTAAATCGTTCATGTTTTTAGCGATTTCGTCGTTGTTAATTACTTTACAAGCTCTTTCTAATAAACGAGAGTGTAAGTAGAAAACGTCTCCAGGATAAGCCTCACGACCTGGTGGTCTTCTTAATAAAAGAGATACCTCACGATACGCAACTGCTTGTTTCGATAAATCATCATAAACAATTAAAGCTGGACGACCAGAATCTCTAAAATACTCACCAATAGCAGCACCTGCCATAGGAGCATATACTTGCATTGGCGCTGGGTCAGAAGCATTTGCAGCAACAATAACTGTGTAAGCCATTGCACCTTTTTCTTCTAACATTTTTGCGATTCCTGCTACCGTAGACGCTTTTTGTCCGATGGCAACATATATACAGAATACAGGTTGTCCTGCATCGTAAAATTCTTTTTGATTTAAGATGGTATCAATACAAACGGTTGATTTACCCGTTTGACGGTCACCAATAACTAACTCACGTTGACCTCTACCTACTGGAATCATCGCATCAACTGCTTTTACTCCGGTTTGTAATGGTTCAGTTACGGGTTGACGGAAGATAACTCCTGGCGCTTTTCTTTCAAGCGGCATTTCGTATAATTCACCTCCAATTGGACCTTTACCATCAATTGGGTTACCTAAAGTATCTACAACACGACCTACCATTTGTTCTCCTACTTTAAGAGAAGCAATACGTTGTGTTCTTTTTACGGTAGAACCTTCTTTGATTCCTGTTGATGGTCCTAAAAGTACGACCCCAACATTGTCTTCTTCTAAGTTCAATACGATTGCCTCTAATCCGTTTTCAAATTGTACTAACTCTCCATATTGAGCATTAGATAATCCGTAAACGCGAGCGATACCGTCTCCTACTTGAAGTACTGTTCCAACTTCTTCTAACGATGCACCAGATTCAAAACCTGATAATTGTTGTTTTAATATTGCTGATATTTCAGCAGGTTTAATTTCAGCCATTGTGATATATCTTTAATGGGATATTAATTACTAAATTCTCTTTTTAAATTTTGCAATCTGTTAGCCACAGATGCATTGTATTGTTTGTCACCCATACGTAAAATAAATCCACCGATAATGGCCGGATCTACAATGTTTTGGATGGTAATATTTTTAGTTGAAAAGGTTGCAATTTTTGCTAATACTTTTGCTTCTAACTCAGGAGATATTGGAAATGCAGTAGTAACTACCGCAGTTTCTATTCCGTTAAGTTCGTCATGTAATGCATTGTATTGCATGGCAACATCTTGCAACAACTCAAATCTTTTATTTACTAAAAGCAATTGAAACAAGCTTTTTGTTTCTTTTTGAGCAGAAGCAAAAATTTCAGTTACTGAAGAAAATTTAATTTCTCCTTTCACTACTGGACTGTGCAAAAATCCTTTCAATTCGGCACTGTCATTAATTGCATTCACAATTGAAGTCATGTCTGCATTTACAGCAGCTGCGTTATTGTTTTCTTTTGCACTATCTAAAATAGCTTTAGCGTATCGTATTGCTGCTCTAGTTCCTGCCATGATCTTAGTTTAATTTTGCATCACCTAACATTTTCTCTACTAATTTAGTTTGAGATTCTTTGTTAGATAATTCGTCTTGTAACAATTTCTCAGCAATTTCTAATGACAAAGTAGAAACTTGATTTTTCAATTCTGCCATCGCTGCATTTTTTTCACTTTCGATTGACGCTTTTGCTTGATCAATCATTTTTTCACCCTGAGCTTGCGCTTCAGATTTAGCATCAGCAATCATTTTTTCTTTGATTTCTCTTGCTTCTTTAATCATTAAATCTCTTTCGGCTCTAGCATCAGCTAATAATTTTTCATTATCTGCTTTAAGGTTTTGTATGTCTTTTTTAGCATTTTCAGCTGCTAATAAAGCATTTTTTATTCCTTCTTCTCTTTCATTAACTGCATCAAGAATAGGTTTCCAAGCGAATTTTTTCAACAAGAAAACTAACCCTACGAAAATTACTAATAACCAAAAGAATAAACCTAATTGAAATTGTTCTATTAATTTTTCCATTATATAAAACTCTATTTAATACATTTTAATTTTTAAAACTACAGTTATAACCAACCGTTATAACTGTAGTAATTTTTTTGATTTACTAAGATGCGAATAACGCAGCGAAACCAATACCTTCAATAAGCGCTGCTGCAATCAACATAGCTGTTTGAATTTTTCCTGAAGCTTCTGGTTGACGTGCGATAGCGTCCATTGCTGATCCACCAATTTTACCAATACCTAAACCGGCACCGATAACGATTAAACCTGCTCCTACAATGTTTGGAATAGTCATAATATATATATTTAATTAAACATTCAATTTATTTGCCAGTAAACGTCCTGGCTACTCACTTAAAAGTCCCTAGGACATTATTAGTGATGTTCGTCCCCTTCATGATGATGTTCTTCGTTTCCAGCTCCAAAATATAAAGCAGACAACATCGTGAAAATATAAGCTTGCAATGCCGCAACTAAAATTTCTAATAGTGATAATGCAAAAGCTAAGAAAAATGACAAACTACTTCCTAACCAATTTTTGAAAATAAACATCAAACCAATAATACTCATTAAAACAACGTGTCCTGCAACAATATTCGCATACAAACGAATCATTAACGAAAAAGGCTTGATAATTGTTCCTAATAATTCAATGGGTGCTAAAATAATTTTCATTGGTGTTGGCACTCCTGGCATCCAAAAAATATGCCCCCAATAATTTCTATTAGCGGTAAAAGTTGTGATTAAATACGTAATTATTGCTAAACAAGCTGTAACAGCAATATTACCGGTTACATTTACACCAAGTGGCGTTAATCCAAACATATTTAAAAACCAAATAAAGAAAAAGATGGTTAACAAATAACTCATATATTTCTTGTAGTTTTTACCAATATTTGGAATTGCAATATCGTCTCTTATGTATAAAATAATTGGTTCAAAAAATCTCCCAGCACCTTTAGCAATTCCTCCGTTTTTAGCATATGATTTTGCTAGATTTGTAAACAAAAAGAACATGATTACACTCACTAAAAGAATCATGAAAACACTTTTAGTAATTGAAAAATCTAATGGTTTTGCATTGGTAGGATGATGGTGCTCATCAAGGGTTACTTGTGCATCAGCACTACCAACTTTATAAATTTTGTTGTGAAATAATCTGTAATAATTTCCATTACTTTCTGCAGCTGCTTCTCCATGGTGAAATTCAGAAGAAGAAAAAACATGCAATCCATTATCCCATACAATCACCGGTAATGGAAAACCAATATGGTGTTCTTTTCCTGCATCATCTTTCCAAGAGAATAAATGAAAATCGTAAGAATCTAACAAGTGATGATTGATGTATTCTTTGATTTCAGTTTTTAAATCTTTTGGTGTTTCTGCATGTTCCTCATGTGTAGTTGCTACTTTTGTAGTGTGGGCAGCTTCAGCATGAACAGCAGTTGAATCTTGGCTTGGATTTGCAATACTAATTAATGGCAAAAAAGCTATCAATGTAGCGGCTATAAACTGGAGTGGTTTTTTTGAAATCACCATATCTTTTGTAAACTTAAACTATGAGGTTTATAAAATTTGGTGCAAAGGTACATTTTTTCTTTATATTCCAAATTATATTAGTGCGTTTTTTTGACTATTTTTTATTCAAAATTTTTGCGGTAAAAAGAGTTTCCAAGAGGAGGAAAAGAACAAAAACAGCGAAGAAATTGATTTTTTCTAGTGTATTTGGCTGCACATGAAGAATTGGTCGCACTAAAAAATAAGCAAATCCCATCTTAAGGCTGGTAGCTATCATGAATGCCATACCTGTATTGTCAAAGTTTTTATTCGCACTTTTTTGTACTACACCCAACACTACTACTGCGAGTATAAAAAATAGGGCATACAATTGCATAATGGAATAATAAAACCCCTCATTTTTATCACGCAATGAAGGCATTTGAAAAAGCAACAAATGCAAGGCTAAAAAAAGTCCTGCTGCCATCAATAATTGCAAATAAACCGAAAACTTATTGATCATTATTCATTTGTTTAACTTGACGAATAACATTGTAAAGAGCAAGAAAAACTCCTACGATTGTTAGTGTTTTTGAATAAATAAGGTTTAGCATACCATATTTTTCATCCAACCATTTACCAAAATAGGCAAACGCAAAAATCACAATTCCCATTTGGATAGGAATATTAATTAAGGCTAGCCACTTATTGTTTTGGTTTTTTTTGTTAGCCATTTGTTTTGGTTTTTAAACCGATTGCAAAGCATTCGCTATTTTCTTTTTAAATTTTTTGAATTTGAAATTATAAATTTCTCCTGTAACTCATGATAAGCTATTTTCTTTTTGAATTCGTTGAATTCGAAATTATAAATTTCTCATTTCGCAGCTGGCTTCAAAAGTTGCTCCGGGCTCTACTGCAAGTTTTCCTACGATTACTTCACCAGAAATATGCGCTTTTGACTTTACATTTAACATCCCTTCCGCTTGTAATTTTCCTGAAAATTTTCCTTCAATATCGATGCTCTTACAAACAATATCTCCAAAAACAGCTCCCGTTGGGCCAATTACAATTTTTCCTTCTGAGGTGAAATTTCCTGTCAATATGCCATCCAGTCTAAAGTCTGCTTTGGTGCTAATATCTCCCGTAATAGTAGTTCCTTCCACTATCCTGTTCGTTTTTCCTAATAAATGATCTTGGTTATTCACTTTGTCAAACATTTTTGAGGCGTTTTTTGAGTTATTATTGCGATAATTTCAGCCATTCTTCAAATTTTTTCTTCATTTGAATAATCTTGTAATCTTCTGAAGACATGATGTAGGCTGCGTCTTTTATTTTGTAATTTTTATGTTCTTTCAACAACGACCAAATCGCATTGGCAGCTTCTTTTGAGCTAAATCCGTGAATGACAATAAAATCATCCGATACCGTATAAATATCTGTAGACATTTTAAGTAACACGGCATTGGCGTCTTTCAAATATTTTTCAATTTTATCTGTTAGATTTTTTACTTCTTGGTCAAGAGGATATGTTTTTGGGAATACAATTTTCCATTCCGTTTCAGTTCCTTTTGTAAAAGTAAGTGCTTCCAATTTTGGCACATCCGATGCCAACAACTGTTCGGCTTGTTTGCCTTCTTCTACATTAGGATATGTTAAGGCTACATAATTTAATGCTTTTTTGTAGGCTTCTATCCCTTCTAAACGAGCTACAAGTTTTGCCTTGAGTAACTCAAACTTTGCCACGGTTTCTTCCCCTGTAAAACGTTGAATAATATCGTCAATTTCAGAAAAAAGCTCACGCAGTTCCCCTTTTTCAAATCTTTTATACAGTACATTATAGGCCAACTCTGGATTGTATTCATCTGTCACTACTGTACTTGGGTTTCTAATGATTTCAGCGTAACGACTGGTAGGATATTCGCTCAAAATTTGCGCCTTCATTTGCTCTGCTTTTCCGGGAGCAATTATTTGATAAATTTTATACAGATTGTACTTAGCTGGAAGCACCAATCGCTCTTCAGGATTATTTTTTAGCAATTGTTCCAATCGTGAGGCCGCCAACTCATTTTCTTTGAATTTTTCTTTATAAATAATCCCTAATTGATAATATGCAAAATTGCGAGCTGTAGCTAAACTGTCTATAAATTTAGTTTCCGTAGGGAGTTGTTTTAGATAAAAGTCAACCGTATATTCAGGAACTTCTTTTTTGGCAACTGCATCCGATTTTTTTTCTTTTTCTACTTCTTTTTCGTTTTCTTCATCGGCAGCAACAACATCGATATTCGTATCCATAGACCACCGCCAATTGTCTTTTAAACTGCGCTTGCCCCACTTATTTTTAAATTCTTTTTTTCCATATGCTACTGTAGTGGTATTGTAAAAATAAAAGCCGCTTTTTGTGTCATCGCCCATATCAAAAATACCGGGATTTGTTTCTGGTGCTGAAAGGTTTTTTCCTCCTGCCAAAAGCTTGTCTTTGTCTTGTTTTAATACATTTCCTCCACCAGCATTACTATTTGCCAATACATTAGCTTCTTTTTCGGCTTTTGCAGCAGCTAGCTTGGCTTTTTGATCATCAGATTTTTTTAGCCTTTCAATATAATTTTCAAAATAACGTTGTTGACCAACCTCGTTTAAAGCCACAATAGACAATATACTATCGTTTTGTTGCGCAATAGTCTCGTATTTAATAACATCGTCTAAATTGAGTCGTTTCTTTTTTATTTTTCGATGTTCTCTTGTGCGTTCTTTTAATTTTACCAACGTACTATCATAATATTTTCCTGCAAGGCTGTACTTTGAAGATCTGAAATAAATTTCAGCCATGTTTCTATAATTTGAAGCCACTAAATAATTGTCATTTGACCCTTTTTTTAGCGATTTATTATAATATTTTCTGGCCGAAACAGTTTGATCTAGTTGGTCATAAAACAACCCCATTTGGTGATACAGCACATCCAAATAAGGTCTATTTTCGCGATCTTCTAGTAATTTTTGGAATGCCGTTACAAACACCAATGTGTCGCCTTTTTTATAGTCAAACTGTTGGGCTTGTTTTATTTTTGCTTGAATAACGTAGCGTCGTGGTGCATTCCTTTTCATTTGAATGACACTTTCAAAAGCTGCAAATGCACTATCTTTATAGTGCAAGCTCTCATACAATTGGCCTAAAATAAATCCGTAACGCGCTCGTTCTTCTTTTATTTTTGTGGTAGCAATTGCTTTTTTTAAGGTGACAATGGCACTATCTTTTGCTTGAATGTTTAAATAGGCTTGCGTTAACATGGCGTGCGCATCCGAAAAATCTTGTCCTTCTATTCGATTATCCTCTAGTAGTTTTTTTAAATTTTTTATGGCAATTTGATCGTTATCAAGACGGATGTTTACTTTTTCTCGCCATACTTTGGCATGATATATTTTATCACTTAATGGATATTTATATAAAATATAATTTAGTGCCTCTAAAGACGGAATGATTCGATTGTCATAATAACGCGCTTTGGCCAAGAGCAAATATGCTTCATCCATTTGTGGGTTTTTTTCAACCCCGCCCAGATTCATAGAATGATTTTGAATGGCTTTTACCGCTTTTTCTTCGGCTCTTTCAAAACTTTGGTTTTTGGCTTTTTCTTTGGTTGTGGTTACTTCATTGCCCGAAACTCGTTCGATAGGCAGAATGTCCCAAAAATTATCTTGATAGGTGGTTTGTAATTCCGTCAAACCCTTTTCTAATGCAATGTTACCGTTATACAAAATATTGTATTCCGTTGTAACTGCATGGAAATTTCGATTGATGAATTTATCTTTCTTAACAGAGCAAGCTATCAAAAATAGAACCCCACCAATCGCTACTATATATTTTAATATTGTACTTTTCAAAGTAAAAACGTTTTTGTTTAAACTACTAAAAGGCCTTTTTAGTATCAACAGAATGGTAAAAATACGTTTCTTTTTTTGAAGTGAAAAAAAATAAGTCTTTTTTGTTAATCAAAAACGTTCTTTAGCCCCTTAATCACTTTAAAGGCTATGTCTATCTGATCGTCACCTACAATAATTGTAAACTCGTTTGTGGTAGAAATAACTTCATGTATAATGACCCCTTCCCATGCCAAACGTTGAAAAATATAGTAATAAACTCCTGGTGTAGAAATATTTTCTTGCGGTAATTTTACTGTAATTGAAGATAAATTTTCAATTTTATGGGTCAGCTTTTCAGCTTTAAAAAGGGTTTCAATAATCGCCGAAATTGAAGCGCTCGTTACGATATTGGTTTCATTTACTCCGCGAGAGGACGTGTAAAAAATATCTTGCAATTTGTTGATTTCGGTTAATAATTTGGCTTGATTTTCTAATAGCGTATCGGAAATTACAAAAGTGTAGTCCGTCAATGAAGAGCGCACTGTGATTTCGCCAATATCTTTTAAGACTTTAGAAATTTTATGATTGATTTTAAAATCCAATTCCTCCGACAACCTTTTCAATGCCATAACTACTGCTCCTTGCTTCACATCTTTGCCTAAATGCAGAGCAATCTCGGGCATCATGACTCGAGATAAAGAAGTCAAATTAATGATCCCCTGTGAAAGCGAATGCAATAAAAAAGGCTTTGATTTTATGTATTGTTCTACTACGGAAGAAATCGTGTTCATGTCTGTTGGTTTATTATATTGAATAGGGCAAATATAATAAATTAAACATTTTGTTACAAAAATAACTTTAAAAATAAAAGAAGGCGTCTTCGATATGTTCTATAACAAAATCAGAAGTTTCTTTGTGAATCGCAACAATATCAAATCGAACGTCAACACTTAGGGATTTCCGATGGACATATTCGTTAATAGCTTTCACTAACAATTGGATTTTCTTTGGTTTCACAAAATCTTGGGGCAAACCAAAAGACAATGAGGATCTCGTTTTAACTTCAACAACCGCTAATACCGTCCCTATTTGAGCAATAATATCTATTTCGGCTTTGTCAAAAAACCAATTGGTTTCAAGAATGGTATACCCTTTTTTGATCAAAAAATCAACGGCCATTTGTTCTCCAAATTTTCCTAAATCATTGTGTTCTGCCATACTTAAAATTCCGAAAATAAAATTCCAAATTCCAAAAGTAAGTTTCAATATAGGGATTTGGGATGTTTATATGGTTGTTTAATCAAATTTTAATATGATTTCTTTTTCATTTACTTCAAGATCTACTTTTTTGCCTAAAATCAAAGTCCGATTATCCGTTTGATGTCCTGCTGGAAATTCAAATACTATGGGAATGTCATATTCTTTTGCAATTTCAGTAATGATTTGTACCTCACTTTGACCAAAAGGAATCTCGTTATCGTGCATGTCGGCCATACTGCCTACAATAATTCCTTTGACATTTTCAAAGTATTCATTGCGTTTCAAATTATGCATCATGCGGTCAATATGATACAAATACTCATCCAAATCTTCAATAAATAGGATTTTGCCGTGGGTAGTAATAGCCGATTTTGAACCGAGCAAACTATACAAAATTGATATGTTTCCACCAACCAATTCTCCTGTTGCTTTACCGGGAATATCATAAGCTTTCTTGGGAATGATATAGGTAATTTGTTCACCAAATAAAGCTTTGCGAAGTGTTTCTTTTACTGTTTCTGGTGCTTTAGGTACCGTAAAAGGCATAATGGCATGCAAACTAGCGATCCCCTCCACATTTAATTGACTGTGCAATACCGTAACATCAGAAAAACCAATAATCCATTTGGGCTGTTTTTTGAAATGGGTAAAATCTAAGGCATCAATTATACGAACGGTTCCATATCCTCCTCGCGCGCACCAAATCGCCTTGATACGATCATCGTCCATCATGGCCTGAAAATCGGCAACTCTTTCGGCATCAGTGCCGCCTAACTGGCAATTATCTAATCCAATTGTGTTGCCCAATTGTGCCTTTAAGCCCCATGATTCCAATAATGCAATCGCAGGTTTTGCCTCTTCTGGAGAAAATTTTCGAGCGGTACAAACTATAGCTACAGTATCGCCGGGTTTCAAATATGGTGGTATAATCATAACTGTCTTGAAAATAAGTAGTCAAAAATACGGAATTTGATCATAAAAATTCGGCTATTCCTAGCAAATGAATTATTTTTGTCCAAATATTAGATGATAATGATTGCAGATCCAAATCCAAACAACCCTAAACGCTATACTATAACTGCTGCTTTACCTTACACAAATGGCCCCATCCATATTGGACATTTGGCAGGTGTATATGTGCCTTCCGATATTTATGCGCGGTATTTGCGCTTACAAGGAAAAGATGTGGCCTTCATTTGCGGGAGCGATGAACACGGTGTGGCGATTTCCATGAAAGCCAAAAAAGAAGGCATTACACCCCAACAAGTAATCGATAAATATGACGGAATTATCCGCCAATCCTTTTTAGATTTTGGAATATCTTTTGACAATTATTCGAGAACTTCATCCGAAATTCATCATAAAACAGCTTCCGAATTTTTTAAAAAATTATACGATAACGGCGATTTCATTGAAGAAACAACCGAACAACTATACGATGCAAAAGCAGACCAATTTTTAGCAGACCGATTTGTAACCGGGACTTGTCCAAAATGCGACAACCCTGAAGCCTACGGCGATCAATGTGAAAAATGTGGCTCAACTTTGAATGCCACCGATTTAATACATCCGAAATCAACAATTACCGGAGAAACCCCTATTTTAAAAGCAACAAAACACTGGTTTTTGCCATTAAATCGATACGAATCCTTTTTAAGAGAATGGATTTTAGAAGGACATAAAAACGACTGGAAACCGAATGTATACGGACAAGTAAAATCATGGGTAGATGGTGGTTTAGAACCAAGAGCGGTAACGCGTGATTTGGATTGGGGAATTGATGTTCCGGTAGCAGGTGCCGAAGGAAAAAAATTGTACGTTTGGTTTGACGCACCTATTGGTTATATTTCTTCTACCAAAGAATGGGCAGCTCGTGAAGGAAAAGATTGGGAACTCTATTGGAAAGATGCCGATACAAAATTGGTTCACTTCATTGGAAAAGACAATATTGTGTTCCATTGTATTATTTTTCCAGCGATGTTAAAAGCTGAAGGAAGTTATATTTTACCCGATAATGTTCCCGCAAACGAATTTCTAAATTTAGAAGGAAACAAATTATCGACTTCTAAAAACTGGGCGGTTTGGTTACACGAATATTTACAAGATTTCCCAGAAAAACAAGATGCTTTGCGTTATGCTTTAACTGCAAATGCGCCTGAAACCAAAGACAATGACTTCACTTGGAAAGATTTTCAAGCCAGAAATAATAATGAATTAGCGGCGATTTTTGGAAATTTCATCAATCGTGTGGTGGTTTTAACTAATAAATATTACGACGGAATCGTTCCAGCTCCAAACGAGTTTTCGGAAATTGACGAACAAACTTTAGCCGAATTAAAAGCGTATCCAGCGGTAATTTCAAGTTCGATTGAGCGTTACCGTTTCAGAGAAGCATTAGGTGAGTTGATGAACGTGGCTCGTTTAGGAAACAAATATTTAGCCGATGAAGAACCATGGAAAATGGTAAAAGAAAATCCAGCAAGAGTGCAAACTCAAATGTATGTAGCGTTGCAAATTGCGTCTGCTTTAGCTATACTTTCTGAACCATTTTTACCATTTACGGCTAAAAAATTATCGAATATTTTAAAAATCGATGTATTGGGTTGGAACGATGTTGCAACTAAAACAAATTTGTTGCCAGCTGGACATCAAATTGGTCAAGCCGAAATTTTGTTTGCCCAAATTGAAGATTCCGAAATACAAAAACAACTAGACAAATTAGAAGCAACTAAAACCGCCAATAAAGTGGAAAACGCAAAAGCCGAACCGCAAAAAGAAATCATAACATTTGAAGATTTTGCCAAAGTAGATTTACGAATCGGAACCATCATCGAAGCCGAAAAAATGCCAAAAGCTAACAAATTGTTAGTTTTAAAAGTAGATACTGGAATTGATGTAAGAACTATCGTTTCAGGTATTGCAGAACATTTTACGCCAGAAGAAGTACTTGGAAAACGTGTAACGGTTTTAGTCAACTTAGCTCCAAGAGCTTTACGTGGTGTGGAAAGCGAAGGCATGTTGTTGTTAACCAATAACGCGGAAGGTAAATTGGTGTTTGTAAATCCGGATGCGGAAGGTGTGATTAACGGAGCAATGATATCTTAATAAAACATAAACACAGATTTCACAGATGAGTACAAATTGAAAAAACTGTGGAATCTGTGTTAAATAAAATAATATGACTCCAAAAATAATCGCTTTCGACGCCGACGATACTTTATGGCACAACGAACCCTATTTCGATGCCGCGCAAGAACGCTTTTGTGTACTGTTTCAAGATTATGCGTCGCATCAAGAAATTTTAGGATTGATTTTAAATCATCAAATTAAGAACTTGCCGTTGTATGGTTTTGGCATCAAAGCATTTACCTTATCCATGATTGAAACCGCTTTGCAATTGACCCATCATCAAATTTCGGGAAAAGGGATTGAGCAAATTTTAGCCATTGGAAAAAATTTATTGCAAAAACCTGTCGAATTGTTGCCTAATGTTGAATCCGTTTTGGAACAATTAAAAGGGAAATACAAATTGGTTGTCGCCACAAAAGGCGATTTAAAAGACCAACATCGCAAATTACACGATTCGGGAATGGGTGCTTTTTTTCATCATATTGAAGTCATGAGCGATAAAACCGAATTGGATTATCATAAAATGCTAGGACGCTTAGATTGTGAGCCAAAAGATTTTTTAATGATTGGCAATTCTTTGAAATCGGATATTTTACCCGTTTTGAATTTGGGCGGACATGCCATTCATGTTCCCTATCATACGACTTGGGCATACGAGAAAATTGATTTTGAAATTGAACACGATAATTTCAAATCGATTGCCGCTATTACAGATCTTTTACTCTTACTAAAATGAAACAAAAAATAGATATTTCTAATTGGAACCGAAAAGAACACTTTGAGTTTTTTTCTGCCTTTGAAGAACCGTTTTTTAGTTGCACAACTTCTATTGACATGACTATTGCCTATGAGCAAGCCAAAAAACAACAAATTCCTTTTTTTGTCTATTATTTATATCAAACTATTGCCGCAGTAAACCAAGTGGAAAATTTTAGATACCGCATACAGGCTAATGAAGTATTTCTTTATGACGCAATTGATGCTTCCTCTACCATTATGCGCGATGACAAAACCTTTGGTTTTTCATTCATGAAATTTCATAGAGACCTACATGAATTCGCTAAAATTGTAGCCGCTGAAATTGAACGTATTCAAGTAACGCCTGGGCTTTTTACAACTAATTTCCCTGAAAATATTATTCATTTTTCTGCTATTCCCTGGATTAATTTCACGGGATTAACACATTCTAGAAGCTATACTTTACCCGATAGTTGCCCAAAAATTTCTTGGGGAAAATTAGTAACGGAAAACGAAAAAAAAACAATGGCATTAAGTGTTATGGCACATCATGGATTGGTAGACGGCTATCACATGGGATTGTTTATCGATCTCTTACAGTCCAAATTAAACGAAAAAACCACTGATTGCTCAGTGGTTTAAGGAACCAAATTAGAAAATTACTTTCCTAACAATAACAACTCAAGAACAAGAATTTCGGTTACATAGCGTTTGTTGCCGTCTTTATCGTCATAACTTCTGTGGGTTAGTTTACCTTCTACAGCAATTTCTTTACCTTTAGTAACATATTTTTCAATGATTTCTGCTGTTTTACCCCAAGCGGTAATGCGATGCCATTCGGTTTGTTCCACTTTGTCACCTTTTTCATTGTAATAAAAATCGTTGGTAGCTATGGTAAGCGTAGCAACTTTTTTGTTGTTTACCGTTTTTACTTCTGGTTCTTGGCCAACATGGCCGATCAATTGTACTCTGTTTTTCATGGCGTGTAATAATTAAAGTTTCTGTTGTTGATACCTACGAATCTAAATTGATCGCTAATTTCAAACACAAAATTGTTTAGCAACTTTCAAATTATTCGGTTGTTAACTATTTACTTTCGATTGTAAGTGTTTGTAATCGTTTGAAAATGTAAAATTTTTCTAAAAAACCAGCTTTTTCCTATTTTTTGATTATTTTTATTCGTTCCTCCTAAAATGAATACTATGATTAAATCTTGTTTAGAATGTGGCGATAAAATCATTGGCCGCGAAGACAAAAAATTTTGTGGCGACGGTTGCCGAAATGCGTTCAACAACAAAATGAACAAAGATCAAAACAATTTGATGCGCAACATTAACAACAAATTGCGCAAAAATTATCGTATTTTGTGTGAATTAAATCCGGAAGGTAAAACCAAAATAACCCGAAATACAATGATTAGCAAAGGATTTGATTTTGATTATTGTACTTCCATATTAAAAACAAAAACAGGAAATACCTATTATTTTATGTATGATTATGGCTATATGGAAACCGAAAACAGGCATTGTGTCCTTGTAAAAAAAGAATAATAAATGAAATGCATCTCCTTATTAGGATGTGGTTGGCTCGGATTACCCTTGGCTAAATCTTTGCTCAAAAAAGGTTATAGCGTAAAAGCTTCTACCACAACTGCCGATAGATTAGATATCTTGGAAACTGCTGGAATTATGCCGTTTCAAATTCGATTGGAAGAACAAGAAATAATTGGAAATGTTATCGATTTTCTAAACGAAACAGATGTCTTGATTATCGCTGTACCGCCTGGATTGCGAAAAATTAGTTCAGATTCGTTCGAACTATCATTTGTAAATAAAATAAAAACCTTACTTCCATATATCGAAAAATCTGGCATTCAAAAAGTCCTGTTTATTAGTTCAACTTCAGTTTATGCCGATCGTTTTCCAATAGCAGATTATGATGAAACTAGCCCAACAAATCCCGATACAGAAAGTGGCAAACAATTAGTTTTAGTCGAGCAACTATTACAATCAAATAGCTGTTTCAAAACTACTGTAATTCGTTTTGGCGGTTTACTGGGTGATGATCGTCATCCAATCAGATTCTTAGCTGGAAGAACCAAATTAGAAAATCCGGAGGGTCCTGTAAATTTGATTCTGAGTACTGATTGTATTGGAATTATAGAAAAGGCTCTCGACTTCACTCGAGAAGACACATGGAATGATACCTTCAACGCCGTCGCACCACAACATCCAACTCGAAAAGCATATTATCAAAAAAAAGCACAACTATTCCATTTGCCATTGCCTACCTTTGCCGAAGATTCTGAATCAAAAGGAAAAATAATTTCCAGTAAAAAAGTGGAATCAATTTTAGGCTATTCGTTCCAAAAAGAAATATAATAATGGCATATTTTAGTGTATTTCAACAGTATATCAAACGGCAGAAAAATGCGATTGGCCTCCCTTTTTTAGCGCTCATTTGGATTAGCTTTTTTTGGGGCACCACTTGGATTGCTTCTAAAGAAGGGGTAAAACACATGCCTCCTATGCAATTGGTCGCCTTGCGGCAGCTCTTTGGTGGCTTGTGTTATTTGTTATACTTTGTCTATAAAAAACACCCTTGGCCCAACAAAAGACAATGGCGTAACATTTTCGTCTTAAGTGTTTTAAATTTCATGTTGAGTAACGGGTTAAGCACATGGGGCGTAAAATACATTTCGAGTGGATTGGGGGCAATTATTGGCTCTATTTTTCCGCTTTGGATCGTGATTATTAGTTTGTTTCGAGGACAAAAAACGTCATGGAGAGCGATAGTTGGTTTGGTAATTGCTTTTGGTGGAATATGTGTCATTTTCTATGACTACCTCAACGACTTCTTAGAACCTGCATTCCGCTTTGGAATTTTACTTTCAGTGATTGCTACATTTACTTGGGCACTTTCCTCAATTTATATCAAAGAAAACAAAACCAATTTCAATCCCTATTTTAGTTTGGGATTGCAAATGTTGATTTCGAGTTTTGTTATTTCGAGTGTCATTATTTGTAACGACTCTGCTATTGCGTTAACAGCAATTTCGGCTATATCTTGGTGGTCCATTGCCTATTTGGTAATTTTTGGATCGGTATTAACGTTCATTGCATTTATCTATGCCTTGGAACATTTACCCACCGAAATAAGCAGTTTATATGCCTATATTAACCCAATGGTCGCCTTGTTCTTTGGCAATATTTTATTCAACGAACCTTTGACGGTTCCGATTGTTTTAGGAGGAATAATTACAATCATAGGCTTATATGTTGTAAATCGAGCGATTAAAAAGAAATAACCACAACAAATCGGGCATTTAAAGCACAAAAAATCCCACCTATAAGGTGGGATATAATTTGTTTTTGAATTGTATTACCAAATTTTAACTCGTTTCTCAGGCGCTAAATACATGCCGTTTTGGGGTTGTATGTTGAATACTTTATAAAAAGCTTCTACGTTTTGCAAGGGTACATAGGCACGATACATTCCAGGGGAGTGCGAATCTGTTTTTACTTGGTTTTTTATAGCCTCATCACGCATTTTACTTCTCCATATAGTTGCCCAAGAAATAAAGAAGCGTTGCTCTGGTGTAAATCCGTCAATTAATCCAGGATTTCCATTTGCTTTCAAATAAATTTGCAAGCCATCATAGGCAGCATTCACACCTCCTAAATCCCCAATATTTTCACCTAAAGTGAATTTACCATCTACAAAAATACCCGGTAATGGCTCTAAAGCTGAATATTGATCTGCTAAGGCACTTCCTAATGTGGTGAATTGTTTTAAGTCGTCTTCACTCCACCAGTTTACCAAATTCCCATCGGCATTATATCTCGAACCCGAATCGTCAAATCCGTGTGAAATTTCATGTCCAATTACGGCGCCAATTCCACCATAATTTACAGCTTCATCCGCTTTATAATCGTAAAAGGGCGGTTGTAATATAGCCGCTGGAAATACAATTTCGTTGTTTGTTGGACTAAAATAGGCATTTACAGTTTGCGGTGACATGCCCCATTCTTCTTTGTCTACCGGCTTGCCCATTTTTTCAATATTTTTCTTGTGGCTCCATAGCGCATTCATTCTAGAATTTTCAAAATACGTACCTCCTTGTTCAGGAGCTTTGACGTCTAGAGTGGAATAATCTTTCCATTTGTCTGGGTAACCAATTTTGACACGAAATTTATTCAATTTATTTTTTGCGTTTTCTTTCGTTGCTTTGGTCATCCAAGGCAAATTATTGATACGGTTGTCAAATGCTTGCATCACATTAGCAATCATGGCTTGTGCTTTGGCTTTGGCTTCGGGTGGAAATTTCTTAGCCACATATAATTTCCCTAAGGCTTCACCAAGTCTTCCGTTAACAGTGGCTAAAGCCCTTTCTTCGGCCGGACGCTGTTTCACGGCACCTGTTAATGTTTTTCCATAAAACTCAAAATTTGCATTTTCAATAGCGGTAGACAGTAATCCTGCCGAGCCTCTTAATGCAGTCCAACGCATGTAGGCTTTCCAATCGGCTACTTGATTGTCCTTTAAGATGGTTTCAATCGCTTGAAGGTATTTGGGTTGTGACACTACTAATGAATCTACTTTTCCCATGCCTACAGCATTAAAATATGACTCCCATTTTACGGTTGGTGCTAATTTTTGAAGATCGGTAAATGCCATTGGGTTATACGTTTTTCTGCGGTCTCTTCGCTCCACGCGATCTAAAGTTGCCGTAGACATTTTCGTTTCAAGGGCAAGTATTTTTTGCGCATTTTCTTTGGCTACAGCTTCTGAATCTCCAATAAATTGTAACATTTTTGTCACGTGAAGTAGATATTTTTCACGTTTTTCTTTGCTATCAGGTGCATCAGACACATAATAATCCCTGTCGGGTAGGCCTAAACTTCCAGTACCTACATAAACTACATTTTTATTACTGTTTTTAGCATCGGCACCAACATAACTTCCAAAGAAGCCCAATCCCATTTCGGGTTCCATTTCGGCCAACAAAGCCACCAATTGATCGGCGTTTTGAACGGTATTAATTTTAGCCAAATACGGTTTCAACGGATCGATTCCGGCTTTGTTTCTGCTTACCGTATCTAAAACCGTTTTGTATAAATTAATGGCTTTTGCTTGATCTGATTTTGGATCAATAGATTTATCGTTGATGGCTTCTTTTAAAATGACCATCACATCGTCGTCGGTGTTTTTTCGCAATTCATCAAAGCTTCCCCAACGGGTTCTATCAGCAGGAATTTCGGTATTATCTAACCAGCTTCCATTCACATAACGGTTAAAATTATCGGCTGGATTTACCGATTTATCCATGAAATTTTGATTAATTCCAATGGTTTGTTTTTGTTGTGTAACTTTTTCTGTGGAGTTACATGAATACAATATTGTGGATAATACCAAAATACTTAGACTCCCATTTACAATACATTTTTTCATACGTTATTCTTTAACTATTCGTTTTACAATTGCTTGATCGTTATTCATGATTTTTACAAAATAAATGCCCGAAGACACATTTGATAAATCAATTTTTGTTTCAAAATTAGACACTATTATTTCTTTTTTGTTGTAAACTATTTTTCCTGTTAGGTCATATACTTCAATAGCTGTGGGTTCAATAGTTCCCAAAGCGATATTGAAAATACCCTTAGAGGGATTTGGGTATATCCATACATTATTGAGTTCAAAATTTTGATTGGATAATGTCCCTGATACAACAAAATCATCCACGTTTACTCCTTTTTTGTTTACCGATTCGTCCGAATGGAACACAATTCTAAAAATAATATTGGTTTCTGCATTAAGTGCATTCAACGGGTAAGAATACGTAGTTAATGACGTATTTGTTCCTGTCCATTGAGCTCCCGGGCAATTTTGACAATCGTTTTCGGTGCCCGATGAGGCATTTGTTCTGTCGCTGTTGTACCAATTTGTACCCAAAGTACCCAAAACCGACCAAGTTGCTCCAAAATTTGTGGAATATTGTACGTAAACGATATCCCAATTTTCTTCTAGATCATATTTCATTGAAAAACTAATCTGCGGATTTAATACCCCGGATAAGTTATAACACTGAGAAACCAAATATGATTTTATCATATCGGGATAATTATTTGTTATGTTGGTAGTATAAACGGTATTTCCTCCTGTACCCATAATTCCTGATGTTCGGATTCCTCGCACCCAAAGAGATCCCAATCCACCTTCATTAAAAGAGATTAATTCATCTGCCGCAGTTGTAAATGGATTTACTTGACCAATAGTGCCCGCATCATTTATATAAAAAGTGGTGGTTCCACTGTTGTTGTCTGCAAATGCATCGTTTGCAGTCGTTGTCGTTACATTTAAGGTGTGAGATCCTCGGGTTAATGTTGCTTGAGGAAGAGTAATTGAAGCTGTTGCATTGGATGCAATAACACCATTCCAAACAAAATTACTTGGAGCGCCATCAATAGTATAATTTAAGGACACACTTGAAATAGAGTTGGTACCGTTGTTTTTTACCTCTATTTGCGGAACAATTACAGCCTCGCAATTGATGTTCATTCCAGGACTTTGAATGCTCACAAATTTTACGTCTGTGGCTGGAATTTGAACGGGAATATTGGTTTGCCATATACCTCTTCCGTATGTAGCAGCAATCAATTTTCCGTCTTCCAAATTAATTTCCAAATCGGTCACAGAAACATTCGGCAAATTGGTATCAAAGGCTTGCCAAGAAGTCATGGTGTCGTCTCTATAATAAACACCTAAGTCCGTTCCTACATATAAAGGATTATCTGTATTGCGCCCTTGATGAACTATGATATTTTTTCCAATATTTGGCAATCCGGAAGATATATTTGTAAAAGTTGCTCCTCCATTGGTAGATTTCAATACTTGTCCAGAGGATCCTTGGGTGGTTAAATACACGATATTACTATCAGAAGAATGGACTTCTATAGACGAAATGGCTGTGGGTGCTGCATACATGGAAGTGAAAGTTACTCCTAAATCGGTACTTTTATATAATGTTGCTCCATTGGCCACATACATGATATTATCGTTTGACGGATCAACACTCACTAACTCTATAGTTCCATTTCCTATTGTTCCTGTGTTTTGTTGCACCCAAGCACCCGATGATAATTTATATAAATTATTATACCCCGCAAAAAGATCTCCAGCTGCATTAATAGCTAATGGGGTAACCCAATTTCCGCTTACCCCTGCCGGAGCAGCCACCGAACTACTTAATCCATTTCCGGCATTATTGCTTATGTATAAATTACCTCCCGATTGAATGAACCCATAGTATTGATTCGGGTTGTTTGGATTAATTGCCGTGTCCATTCCATCAGCACCATAATAATTTTTCCACTGTCCGCCACTGTAGGCATGTCCTCCATTGTCTTGTAAACCCCCTACCATATTGGTAGCTGATTGTTTGGCAACTGCAATTTTATAAAACTGACTAATTTGTACTCCCGCTGTTAAATCCGTGAAATTATTTCCCCCGTTTAACGAAACATAAATACCCCCATCACTTCCACAAAACAACTTAGTACCATGAAACCCTAGATAATGGATGTCGGCATGTGTATAGGCAGGTGCGGCAGGCGAACTCCAATTGTTCAATTTCGTTACTGTTACCCCGCCATCTGTAGATTTCCAAACGTTTAAACAGCCGGAATAAATTTCATCAGCATTGGTGGTAGAAACCGCTAAAGCTAAATCATACCATGCTTGAGTAGATTCAAAAACATCACCTGTGCTGGTTTCATTAGAAGACGTTTTTGTCCAGTTTGAACCGCCATCCGTTGAGCGATAAATTCCTTGCATTGTGCCATCGGAAGCGGCGCTTAACGCATAAACATAATTCGCATTGGCTGGGGTTACGTCTAATAATAACCGGTTTGAACTTGTAGGAAAACCGTTTGTAATCTGACTAAATGTTGATCCGGTATCGGTAGAACGATAAAAATTAGTATCTGAAACGGCATACACCGTTGAAGGGTCTCCTGGTTTTAGTCGGATACTGCCTTGTGCAAAATCACCTGATTGTACTTGTGACCATGTTGTTCCGGCATTTACAGTTTTGAAAATTCCGTTATTAGTAGCACACCACAATATTTGATTATTCGTCGGATGAATCAGTAAGTCTCCAGCTCTTGAAGGATTTGATCCTCCCATAGTAGCAGTTGCGTTCCAAGTAGATCCTCCATCAATAGATTTAAACACCCCAACTGAATAGGAATCACCCGCGTCTTTGTCGCCAGTGGCAATATAAATTACACTCGCATTGGAGTAATCCACTGCAATGCCCGAAACCCCTATTTGAGGCAACTCATCGGTTAGCGGAATCCATGTAGTCCCATTGTTTGTTGATTTCCAAAGACCCCCTGCAGGCGCTCCTAAATATACCGTATTGGGATTTGAAGGGTCAACGTGAACAATATTTACCCTTCCTTGACCAGAAGACCAAGAACCTGTATTGGTGTGGGTAAAAGGGCCTACGGGTTGCCAATTACTCACTGGTAACGACATATTACTTCTATTGAATTGCGCTTGCTTTTTTTGGCGCCAAGCGTTCCAAAAATCGTCAGATGACATTATGTATCCTTGCTCATTGGTATAATTTCTCCAATGATATTCCCAGCGCATAAAAGGTTTGTACCCCGAACCTTTACCATTTTTATCGCGGGTTGACCAATATTGGTTGAACTGGGTAACTAATTCGTCAATTGTTGCTTCACTACGTGATGTAAGGGAGTTAGCCATCCATGGTGCAGCAGGATTAAATTGTGAAAAACCTAAAAAGGAACACAATAAACTAACAATCAAGTAATTTTTAATCATATTTTAGAATATTTTTTTAGATATATTTTCACAAATATAATAAAGAAAATCAACTTCATATAACTTTAACTTTCGTAGAATAGGGGTTACTTTAGTATTTATGATTAATTTTACAAAAAAAAATGTTGTCAATTTTTAAACCTTACAAAAAATTTATTTTGCTTTTTTTAGCACTAAATAGTCTTATTTTTATTGGTATTTATGCCTTACAAAAACCAAAAAAAATGTTGCCTATTTTTGCACCAAGAGATGTAAATCCGGAATTGGTTGACTCTACCGTTCAACACATTGGAAACGATCATAAGGTGAGCGACTTTCGTTTTACCAATCAAAATGGTAAAATTATTACACAAAAAGAGTATGAAAACACCATCTATGTTGCCGATTTCTTTTTTACAACTTGCCCAACCATTTGCCCTAAAATGACCAACAACATGGTGTGGTTGCAAAAACAGTTGAAAGCATATCCGAATGTGAAATTATTGTCTTTTTCGGTAACCCCCGATATTGATACCCCTGAAGTATTAAAAAAATATGCCCTCAAAAAAGGAGTAGATGACACCAAATGGAATTTGGTAACTGGCGATAAAAAAGAAATTTATTATTTGGCTCGTAAATCGTACCTGGCCGTAAAAACGGGAAAACCTGAAGAATATTTTGACATGGTACATACCGAAAATTTTATTTTAGTGGATAAAAATAAACGCATCAGAGGTTTTTATGACGGTACAAATTTAGACCAACCCACTTCGGATCCAAAAAGCAAAAACATGACCCAATTATTGGAAGATATTATTTGGCTGGTGGAAAATCAAAAATAATCTACATTAAAATGATTTTTTAGGGCATACATGGCTTTTAATTTTTACTTTTGTATTTTAATTGAATCTAAATAAGAAAATGGATCCTAACTCGTCAACCCTTCATATAGGCGAAACAGCCACAATTACTGCTGTTAATTTAGACGAAATCCCGCTAAAACTTTTAGAAATGGGGTGCTTGCCTGGTAATACCATTACCTTGCTTCAAATTGCGCCTTTTGGAGATCCCTTATATTTCAACGTTAACGATTCACACGTGGCCATTCGTTTAGAAACGGCTAAAGAAATAAGCATTCAAAAAACGACATAAGATGAATGCAACCCCTATAAAAGTAGCGTTAATTGGCAACCCAAATGTGGGGAAAACGTCTGTTTTCAATGAACTTACCGGTCTAAACCAGCAAGTGGGCAATTATCCAGGTATAACGGTTGAAAAAAAGCAGGGTGTTTGCAAATTAAGCGAAACCGTTAAAGCTAAAATCATCGATTTACCAGGGACGTATAGTTTAAACGCCAGTTCAATCGATGAAAACGTGGTGATTGAATTGCTGCTCAATAAAAACGATGCCGATTTTCCGGATGTGGCAGTAGTAGTGACAGAGGTAGAAAACCTGAAACGAAATTTATTACTTTTTACTCAAATAAAAGACTTAGAAATTCCGACCATTTTAGTAATAAATATGGCCGATCGAATGCAATTAAAGGGTATTGAATTGGATATTACATCGTTAGAAGAAGCACTCAAGACGAAAATTGCCTTAGTTAGTTCTAGAAAAAAAACAGGCATTGAGCAATTGAAAACGTTGATATTACAGTATAATGATCTTTCTACTGAACCCTGTTTGAATGCCTCCTCAATTGACCCCGATTATTTTAATAATTTAAGAAGGGCCTTTCCAAATCAATTGTTATACAAGCTTTGGTTGGTCATTACACAAGATGTCAATTTTTTAAATTTGGAACGAAATGAAGTGAAAAGTTCGTTCACCAAGTCACATGCTGATTTAAAAAAATTACAACAAAAAGAAACCATAAAGCGGTACCAATTTATCAATGACACGCTTAAAATAGGGCAAATCATTGACCGCTCCAAAGCAACCGATATTCGTGAAAAAATTGATCGCGTACTCACCCATAAATTCTTTGGTTATCTTATTTTCTTCGGAATTTTAATGGTGATTTTTCAGTTTTTGTTTGATTGGAGTAGTATTCCGATGGACTTTATTGATACTGCTTTTGCTAATTTTAGTTCGCTTGCCAAACAACAACTTCCAGCGGGAGAATTTACCAACTTAATCAGTGAAGGAATCATTCCGGGAATTGGAGGCATTGTGATTTTTATACCACAAATCGCCTTTTTATTTTTGTTTATTTCAGTTTTGGAAGAAAGTGGCTATATGAGTAGGGTGGTATTTTTAATGGATAAAATTATGCGCAAGTTTGGTTTGTCGGGAAAAAGTATTGTGCCCTTAATTTCGGGAACAGCCTGTGCTATTCCGGCCATAATGGGCGCAAGAAATATCGAAAACTGGAAAGAACGATTGATTACCATCTTGGTAACACCTTTTACCACCTGCTCAGCCCGACTGCCTGTTTATGCCATATTAATTTCCTTGATTATCCCCGAAAAAAGAGTATTAGGCTTCTTAAGTTTACAAGGGTTAACCTTAATGGGTTTGTATCTTTTAGGGTTTGGAATGGCTATTTTTTCAGCTTATTTACTCAACACCTTTTTAAAACTAAATTGCAAATCTTACTTTGTAGTTGAAATGCCCAGTTATAAAATTCCAATGTTCAAAAATGTCGGAATTAATGTCTTAGAAAAAACCCGTTCTTTCATTGCAGGAGCCGGAAAAATAATTTTAGCACTCTCCATTATTTTGTGGTATTTAGGTTCGCATGGCTTGAGTAATGATTTCAACCACGCCGAAAAAAATGTCATACAAGAGTTTCAGGAAAAAAACATTCCGTTTAATGCAGCGCAATTGGAAGACAAAGTAAATGCTTATAAATTGGAAAATTCCTACATAGGTTACATGGGAAAAGCGATTGAACCGGCTATAGCCCCGCTAGGGTATGATTGGAAAATTGGAATAGCTGTCGTGAGTTCATTTGCAGCTCGTGAAGTTTTTGTGGGAACTTTAGCTACGATTTATAGTGTGGGAAGCCATAGTGAAGAAGAAACGACCATAAAAAATCGAATGGCTGCAGAAGTTCATCCCACAACAGGAAAGAAAGTATTTAATTTTGCAACCGGGGTTTCATTATTGTTGTTTTATGCTTTTGCCATGCAATGTATTTCTACATTGGCTATAGTAAAAAAAGAGACCCAATCTTGGAAATGGCCTATCATTCAATTGTGTTTCATGAGCGGTTTTGCCTATATAACTGCATTAATTGCATATCAAATATTAAAATAATATGCTTCAAGAAATTTTAGTTTATTTAGCGCTAGCTATTTCTTTTGGATTTTTACTAAAGAAATTCTTTTGGAAAAAACGCGTGAAGAAATCAAAACCCTGTGGTGATGATTGTGCATGTCATTAACCTAGCGCTACATCTAACATCATCATAACGATAAAACCTCCAATAAAGCCGAGAGTGGCTATATCTGTGTTTTTGTCTTGTTGTGTTTCTGGAATTACTTCTTCCACCACCACAAAAATCATAGCTCCTGCAGCAAATGCAAGAGCATACGGCAATAAGGGCGTGAAAAACGTTACCGCAACCGCTCCTAAAACTCCAGCAATTGGCTCTACGAGAGCCGATGACTGACCATACATAAAACTTTTCCAGCGGCTCATGCCCATGCGTCGTAATGGCATGGAAACGGCAATCCCTTCCGGGAAATTTTGAATACCAATTCCAATAGCCAAAGTTACAGCACCAGCAATTGAAGCTTCCGGAATTCCGGCTGCAACACCTCCAAACAAAACGCCAACGGCTAATCCTTCTGGAATATTATGCAAAGTGATGGCCAAAACCAAAAGTGTAGTGCGCTGCCAAGGCGATTTTATACCTTCCGTTTCTTTGAAATTAATATGCAAGTGTGGTAATACTTTATCCAGTCCGAAAATGAAAATAGCGCCTAATAAAAACCCAACCGCTGCCGGTATAACTTTTACAAAACCTTCGCCTTGGGTCATTTCAATAGCAGGAGCCAATAAACTCCAAAAACTTGCTGCTACCATGACACCTCCGGTAAAACCAAGCATTCCATCAAGAACAACACGATTCATGTTCTTAAAAAAGAAGACAAAAGAGGCGCCAAATGCCGTTAATCCCCAAGTGAAAGTAGTAGCCAATAATGCCGCTAATATGGGATCAATTCGTTCAAAAAAATCTAAAACAATCTGAAACATGGCTTATTTTTTTTCAAATTTAATGCTATTTGCCCTATAAAAACAAGTAATTTAGTAAATTTGGAACATGCAACAGGCTCATTACATTTTTACAGGTTCAGGATTATCGGCGCTACTCACGGTTTATGAAATGCTATTGTCGGGAAAATGCAAAGACAAAACCATTTTATTAATCGATGAAAATCCTAAAAAAACAAACGACAGAACCTGGTGCTTTTGGGATGAAAAGGCATTATTTGAAGAACTTGTGTCTACAAAATGGTCACAAGCTGTTTTTGCCAACGAGCATCAAAATCGCGTTTTAACACTTCATCCCTATCAGTATAAAAAAATTAATGGCATCGATTTTTACCACTTCTTGTTCCAAAAAATTTCAGAAGCTAAAAATGTACAATTTCTAAATGAAAAAGTACTTGGCTTTCAAGATTTTGGTACCCATTGTGAAGTTCAAACAGCCACTGAAACCTATTCTTGTACCCAAATTATTAATTCCATTTACAATCCAGAAGCTGTACAATTACAAGATAAATTTCCTTTAATTCAACAGCATTTTTTAGGTTGGTTTATTAAAACCGCATCCCCAGCATTTACGCCAAATTGTGCAACATTTATGGATTTTTCGGTAGCCCAAAAAGGAAACACCCGATTCATGTATGTGCTGCCCACCTCAACAACCGAAGCCTTGATTGAATATACGTTATTTTCAAAAGATTTACTCTTAAAAGAGGAATACGAGGCTGAAATCAAAAAATATATTCAAAATCTAGGCATATCGGAGTACGAAATTCTTGAAAAAGAGCAAGGCACCATTCCAATGACGTGTTATCCTTTTTGGAAACACAATACTAAAAACATCATAAATATTGGTTCTGCTGGCGGGTGGACCAAAGCTAGCACGGGATATACGTTTAAAAATGCCACAAAAAAAGCGAAAGAATTGGTGGTTTTTCTTGAAAAAGGTACTGATTTTAGAAAGGTTCATAAAATAAATAAATTCTGGTTCTATGATCTGTTGTTATTGGATATTTTGAGCGCTAAAAACGAATTGGGATCCTCAATTTTTTCTTCCTTATTTTCAAAAGGTAATCCAACGGTTATTTTTAAATTTTTAGACGAAGAAACTTCTTTTTTGGAAGACCTTCGTGTCATTTGGAAATGCCCAAAAAAAATATTTATTAAAGCCTTACTAAAAAGATTACTTTCCTTATAATTCGAAATAAAATTTTAGTATTTGTTTAAAATTTTTCTTTGAAATTCATTGTATCTTTGCAGTCGAATTTATTTCTAATTTTCAAAATTTATTCAACTTAAATCAAAATACTATGTATCCAGAAGAAATGGTAAGACCCATGCGTGCTGAATTAACAGTGGCAGGCTTTCAAGAATTATATAATGCAGAAGCAGTAGAAAATGTATTAAAAAACGAAGGGACAACTTTAGTGGTTGTTAACTCAGTTTGTGGTTGTGCCGCTAGAAATGCGCGTCCAGGAGCTATTATGAGTTTAGACGGTAGCAAAAAACCATCTCAATTAGTAACTGTTTTTGCAGGTGTTGATAAAGAAGCTGTAGATGCAGCGCGCCAACACATGTTTCCTTTTCCTCCTTCATCTCCTTGTATGGCATTGTTTAAAGACGGAGAATTAGTCCACATGCTAGAACGCCATCATATAGAAGGGCGACCAGCAGAATTAATTGCCGAAAACTTAAAAAATGCCTATAACGAGTTTTGCTAAAACATTACCGTCGAAAATGAAACATTTTGTTCGAATAGTAATCTTAACCTTGTTATTGCCGAGTTTTCAGTGTGATGACAACGAAAATAGTCGAACAACCCCTGAATTATTGGCTGAGAAAAAACAAGAGATCGTAAACTACATTCAAAGCTTTTCATGTGCCAATGCGTCGGGGTGTCTTTATATCGCTTTTGGTGCAAAACCTTGCGGTGGTCCCAGAGAATATTTGGTATATCCCAATACCGTTAACCAAACCGTATTGGAAAATATGGTGAATGACTATTACGAAATGGACCAACAATACAATATTGAAACGGGCGCTATTTCAGACTGCATGGTGGTAAGTCCGCCCAATACAGTAGGATGTGTAAATGGTAGTTGTACTATCATTGATTGATTTGTTTCAAACAGATACTATGCTAGCATATAATAAAACCACCATTACTTTGGTGGTTTTTTTATTTTAAACCTTACTTTTGTCAAAATTCGTTTGATAATGGAAAAAATAATATCCTATCCACTCTCTATCGTTTATTACTTCTTTTTTTTACTTTGGTTGGTGATTTTTCATCCCATCCAATGGGTTTGTTTTACCTTTTTTGGATACAACGCACACCGCATCAGTGTGGCCTATTTGAATTGGTTTCTGGTGCGAACTACTCATGTATTGGGCACCACCTTTCATTTGGAAGGAATGGAAAACATTCCCGAAAACAAACCATTAATCATTGTAGCCAACCATCAAAGTTTACACGATATTACCACTATCATTTGGTTTCTAAGAAAAGTACACCCAAAATTCATCAGTAAAATTGAATTGGGAAAAGGGATTCCGAGCGTTTCTTATAATTTAAGACGCGGCGGATCTGCCTTGATAGATCGAAAAGACCCAAAACAAGCTTTACCTGAAATTAAAAAAGTGGCCGAATTGATCAATGCCAACAACTATTCTGTGGTCATTTTTCCAGAAGGTACCCGAACTAAAACAGGAGCACCAAGGCCTTTTGCGCCCAGTGGATTAAAAATGCTTTATAAATTTGCACCCGATGCATATTTTCTACCGATAACAATTAACAACTCTTGGAAAATGACCAAATTTGGATCGTTCCCTATGGGGTTAGGAAATGCATTGCGTTTTCAAATTCATCCGGCTCTGAAAGTTTCTGAATATTCATTTGAAGAAATTTTTGAAAAAACAGAAACCGTAATTACCAACGCTATAACAAAACAATAATATGTCTGTACAAAATGTGCGTCTAGAAGTGATGCAATTTCTTGAAAAAAAAATCGACACTTTTGTCGATGAATTTTTAATTCCTGTTGAAAAAATTTGGCAACCTACAGATTTACTTCCAAATTCTCAAAAGGAAACATTTTTTGAAGAAGTAAAAGAATTACAAGAAATTGCTAAGGATTTGCCCTATGATTTTTGGGTAACCTTAGTGGGTGATACCATAACCGAAGAGGCGCTTCCTACTTACGAATCCTGGCTGTTAAATATTGACGGCGTGGCTTCTGAAGCAAAAGAAAATGGATGGAATAAGTGGTTCCGACAATGGACCGGTGAAGAAAACAGACATGGCGATTTACTGAATAAATATTTATATTTATCTGGAAGGATAAATATGAAAGAAGTAGAAATTACGACTCACCACCTCATTAATGATGGGTTTGACATAGGAACAAGCAACGACCCCTACAAAAATTTTGTGTATACCAGCTTTCAGGAATTGGCTACTTATGTTTCCCACAACAGGGTGGCCCAAATTGCCAAAAGTTATGGTGACCGAAAATTACATAAAATCTGCAATTTAATAGCCGGAGATGAAATGCGTCACCACTTGGCTTATAGCGAATTTGTCAATCAAATTTTCAAAATTGACCCAAGCGAAATGATGTTGGCCTTTCAACATATGATGAAACATAAAATAACAATGCCGGCACATTATCTTAGAGAATCGGGACAAAAAATAAGCACTGCCTTTGAACATTTCTCTGATGCAGCACAACGAATTGGTGTATACACAGCGGCTGATTATGTTGATATTATGCAAAAATTGATCGACAAATGGGAAATTGACAAAATATCAGGGTTAACCGATGAGGCTGAAAAAGCACGTGATTTTCTAATGAAATTACCGGCTAGAATGATCAAAATTTCTGAGCGTTTGGTAATTCCTGAAACGGGACATGTTTTCAAATGGGTAGAACCTGCTTTGGTAAAATAAGAAAAAATATACGCAATAACATCATCAATCCTTTCTGAAAAGAAAGGATTTTTAACTTCATAGTATGTCATTAATAGCAAATACCATACAGTTCGTAAAAGAACAACTCAAAAATGCCGAAGGAGGTCATGATTGGTTTCACATAGAACGTGTCTATAAAAATGCCCAATTAATTGCAAAAGCAGAAACCTGCGATCTTGAAGTGGTACAATTAGCCGCTTTATTACACGACATTGCCGATTCAAAATTTCACGACGGCGATGAAACCATCGGGCCAATGGTAGCGCGAGCGTATCTCGAATCAAACCATGTGTTGCCCGCAACTGTTGATCATGTCATTGCAATTATAGAAAACATCTCGTATAAAGGCGGAAATTTTGAACGAACTTTTGATTCCAAAGAATTACAGATTGTACAAGATGCAGATCGATTGGACGCTATCGGAGCCATCGGTATTGCGCGAACATTCAACTATGGAGGATTTAAAAACAGAGCCCTTTATGATCCAGAGATAAAAGCAAATCTTTCTCAAACGAAAGAAGAATATAAAAAAAATGAAGCGCCAACTATCAATCATTTTTATGAAAAATTGTTATTGCTGAAAGACAAAATGAACACAACTACTGGAAAAGAAATTGCGCAAAATCGACATGATTTTATGGAGTCATTTCTTGCGCAATTTTATGCAGAATGGGAAGGTAAGGTGTAATTCTTCGCTATTATTTTCCGGGGAAAACAGCTTTTCTTTTTTCTAAAAATGCAGTAGTTCCCTCTTTGAAATCTTCGGTTCCAAAACAAGCGCCAAAATTTTTAATTTCAATGGCGTACCCATTGGTTCCGTCTTCAAAATTTGCATTAATGGCTTGTATGGCTTTGGCAATAGCTACAGTCGAATTGTTTGCGATTTTTGAAGCCATACCTTTAGCAAATTCCAATAGTTCTTCTTGAGTCACTACATGATTTACCAATCCATAACTTTTTGCTGTTTCTGCATCAATCATTCCAGCTGTCATAATGAGTTCCATAGCTCGTCCTTTGCCCACTAATTGTGCTAATCGTTGGGTGCCACCATATCCTGGAATTACCCCTAAAGTTACTTCTGGCAATCCCATTTTAGCATTCGTAGAAGCTACTCTAAAATGACAGGCCATGGCCAATTCTAATCCGCCTCCTAATGCAAAACCATTAACCGCAGCAATAACCGGAGTGCTTAAATTTTGAACAAAATCAAACAATAAAGCTTGTCCTTGTGCCGCTAATTCTTGTCCTTCTAGCACTGAAAAATTAGCAAATTCTGAAATATCAGCTCCGGCTACAAATGCTTTTTCACCGCTACCCGTAATGATGATAGCTTTTACCGCTTGCTCTTTGTTCAAAGCCGAAAATGCCTCGTGTAACTCTTGGATGGTTTCTTTATTTAACGCGTTTAATTTTGTTGGGCGATTGATGGTAATAACCGCAATATGCTCGTGTTTTTCAATTAAAATATGTTCCATAGTCGTGGTTAAATTATTTATTGATCGGAAAAGAAACTAAAAATTCTGTTCCTTGATTTATTGTTGTTTCAAAAGTAATGGTTCCGTTGTAATTTTCAATAATATTTTTTATGATCGCTAATCCAAGTCCCATCCCGCTCGATTTGGTGGTAAACTTCGGTTCGAATATTCGTGCGGCATTTTCTTCTGATATCCCTTTTCCATTATCTTTCACCGCTATCTTAACTTGCTGATCTTCTCGAAATACGGTTACAAAAACCATTTTGTTTTCTTGTGATTCAGGTAGTGCTTGAATGGCATTTTTTACCAAATTGGTGACCACTCTAATCAATTGTGTGCGATCTAATTTAGCAATAATTTCGTCTTCTATTGCCGAAAAACGAATGTAATCTTCATTGAAAATTTCCAAAGTCATTTGCACAACCTCAACCACATTTAAGGTCTCATTCTGTTGTGCGGGCATGGTCGCAAAATTCGAAAAAGCATTGGCCACCGAACTCATGGTGTCTATTTGTTGTAAAATGGTTTGGGTATAATCGGCTAATTTTTTGGAAATATTGGGATCGTTTGCTTCAAATTTACGTTGGAAGTTTTGCACCGTTAATCGCATAGGCGTCAATGGATTTTTTATCTCATGCGCTACTTGTTTTGCCATTTCACGCCAGGCTTGCTCGCGTTCGCTTTGGGCTAAAATGGTAGCGCTTTCTTCTAATTTATCCACCATATTGTTGTACGATTTAATCAATAAATTGATTTCTTTACTTCCGTCTTCTAGCACAATCTTTTCATTGCGTTGATCCAATTGGGTTTCTTGCATTTTGTCACGAATGATTTTAAGTGACTTCGTAATATAACTGGATAAAAAATAGGACAATACGATAGAAATCAAAAACATAAACGCATAAACCTGGCCAAATCGAATGAGGAAATTTTGCACTTCTTTGTTGTAAAATGCGCGATCTTCTTCATAGGGTAGATTCAATATTCCTAGAGGCTTAAACTTGGTGTCTTTTAAATAAGTGTAAGAAGACCTAAAAGGCTGTTCGTCAATGGTAGAAAATTCGATATACCTTTTCTCTAATGAAGCTTGTAAAATTTTAAGCGTTGCTTCATTAATTTTTGGTTTGTCTTTGTCAATTTTGAAAATTGCTTTAGAAGAGATCAACAACTTTCCATTTAAATCAAAAATATTGATTTCCATACTATGGATGTCGGCCAATTCAAAGATTTTTTCTTTAAAAATTAATGGAATATTTTCTGTTGTTAATGGATAGGTGGTGGTTTGCAAGACATAATTGATGTGCTCGGCAATAGCGGTTTCTTTTCGTTCTAATCGGTCTTGGTGGTATTCTCTGGCTTCTTTTCGAAATTGATAAATAGATACCGTAGCAATCAATACCGACGCAATGAGTGTCAAGAATATCATGGATAGAAATATTCTAACGCGTAGTGAAAGATTTTTGATGTTAAAAATTCTATCCATTGTTTGCTATTAAATCGAAATGAAGTTATTGCTTTTCTCTAATTCGTTTGTACAATTTGTATCCGAGCATAATAAGAATCGAAAATACAATAATCCCAATGACCCCAAAAACCCAATTAATTGCGTTTTTTAAAATTACTAAAAAAACGACCGCAAACAGAATAATTGTAGCGCCTTCGTTCCATAAACGCATAAAGTTGGAGGTATATTTTATGCGATCATTTTGTAATTCGGAATAAATTTTATGACATTTAAAATGATACATGAATAATAAAACCACAAAAACCAACTTTACTTGCATCCAAGGCATTTCTAAAAACCCAGGGTTCAAATGCAACAATAAAAGAGCAAAAATAGTAGCTAAAATAGCGCTTGGCCACGTAATAATGTACCACAACCGATAGGTCATAATTTTGTATTGCTTTTGTAAAATCTCTTTTTCTGGAGAGGGTTTGTCATTCGCTTCAATTTGATACACAAACAGGCGAACAATGTAAAACAATCCTGCAAACCAGGTAATTACAAAGATTAAATGCAATGATTTTATGTAGTTGTAGAATTCCATAGTATTAGTTTCAAGTTTCAGGTTTCAGGTTGTTTGCTGTTCTATGAACTAGTAACCTGAAACCTGAAATAATTTATTTTTTCCATTCTTTAATCCAATTGGCTACCACACCACACCATTCGTCTTCGTCATTCAAACACGGAACGGCCATAAATTCTTCGCCTCCGTGATGCAAAAATTGTTCGTTGGCTTCCATAGCAATTTCTTCCAATGTTTCTAAACAATCAGCAACAAAAGCGGGTGTTACAACAGCTAATTTTTTAATCCCTTGCTCAGGCATTTTGTTGATTTCGACATCAGTGTATGGTGTTAACCATTTGTCACCTGCTAAACGCGATTGAAACGTTTGACTGTACTTTCCTTCTGGAATGCCTAATAATTTTACAACTTGTTTGGTCGTTTCATAACATTGGTGACGGTAACAAAACTCATGCGCGGGTGATGGTGTATTACAACAAGAACCATCTATTTTACAATGCGATTTCGTTACATCGGTTTTGCGAATATGACGTTTTGGAATGCCGTGATACGAAAACAATAAATGATCGTAATCAAATCCTTCCAAGTGTTTTTTGATTGAATTTGCCAGCGCCTGAATAAAATCGGGTTTATTGTAAAATGCAGGTACATTGGTAATGGTCATTTCGGGAAAATATTGCTGACGCAATTCTTCTGCTAGAACTAAAATGGTGGTAGTTGAAGCCATTGCATGTTGTGGATACAAAGGCAACAACATTACTTCGGTTACCCCTTGATCTTTTAATTCTTGCAACCCTTTTTTAATGGTCATAGTTCCATAACGCATAGCCAAAGCTACCGGTACATCCACTAGCTGTTGCACTTTTTGATGCATTTTTTTAGAAATCACAATTAGAGGTGAGCCCTCATCAGTCCATATTCTGGCATAGGCTTCAGCCGATTTTTTGGGACGAGTTTGTAAAATAATTCCTCTAACTAATAGTGCACGCAACAAAAATGGTACGTCGATGACATACTTGTCCATTAAAAACTCATCTAGATATGGCTTTACATCTTTAGCTGTTGGACTTTCTGGCGAACCTAAATTAACTAATAAAACTCCTTTCATATGTTGATTTTTTATAAAAGTACCGGTTTTTTAACCCGAAACTTAATACTATTCTTATTTTTTATTGATGCTATTATATGTAAAATTGATGGTCGTGAATTATACATTGGTTTGTAAGTTCATTAAATATTTTTTCGGAGTGGTGCCAAATTTCTTTTTAAAAGCCGCAATAAAATGACTTCCTGTGCTATACCCAATTTTTAAGCCTACCTCGTTTACATTGTACGAACCACTGTCTAATAATTGTCGGGCATAATCCATTTTATAGTCAAACAGGAAACCAAAAACCGTGTCGCCATATATTTGTTTGAAACCCATCTTTAGTTTTTTTAGACTCAAGCCAACTTGTTCAGCAAGTTCTTCTAAACCAGGAGGTTCGGCCATATTCACAATCATGATTTCTTTGGCTTTTTTAATTTTTAACACGTTTTCTTCGTCAATTAAAAAAGGACATTGTTCTGCATTTGGGTCTTCCGATCGATTAAAAAACAAACTTAACAATTCATATCCCTTTCCTTTATAATATAAATTTTTAATCGAAGGATTTAAATTGTAATGAAACAATTGGCTCAATACAATAGCCATTGACGGACTAATATCGGACTCTTTATAATATTTTTTATCTTTATTCTCATCGCTCAAAAAAGGAACGTGTTCTGCATCTGACGAAAACAAACCATGAAATTTTTTTATGGAAATAATAACCGATATTACCCAAGTATTAGGCGCTAATTCTAAATGTAGGGGTAATTCTTTTTGGGGATTGTAAAACAACAACGCCTTTTCTTCGTTCAAATCCAAAGCATAATTTCCTTGATTGAAAACAAACTTTCCTTTTCCCTTAATGCCAAAATGAAATTGAATAAGCCCTTGACTTACAGGTCGTTCTATTTTATATAAAGTGTCACTTTCATTCTGAAACCGCAACATTATAAAATCATTTTCAATTTTAATTTCTTCTTGTGAACCCATAGCGATATTTTTTTTTAATAGACCGTAAGCTGTCTCTACTATATAATTTAGAATCAATCGATTCCACAACATTAAAAAGCCTTATGATCCTACAAATTTAAATGAAATAACGCTAAAAATTCAAATTTTAATGGAATTATCTTTCAGCGACACAAAAAGTACTTTTAGCGTTACTTTTATCGTTGCTATACCCATAATTTTGTAATCCTCTTAGGAAAGAGTATACCCTATGGAAAACAATTCATTTGTAAAACATCCCACATTTTATGCCGTTGGCCTTAGTTATAAAAAAGCTGATGCCGAAATGAGGGGTAAGTTTAGTTTAGATGAAAAAGCAAAAACTAACCTAATGCATCAAGCGAAAGCAGATGGCTTAGAAAGTTTAGTGGTAATTTCTACCTGTAATCGAACAGAAATCTATGGTTTTGCGCAACATCCATTCCAATTGATCAAATTATTGTGCGAAAATAGCCAAGGAACCGTTGAAGACTTTCAAAAAGTAGCTTTTGTCTATAAAAATCAAGAAGCTATAACTCATGTGTTTCGCGTTGGAACGGGACTAGACAGTCAAATATTAGGAGATTTTGAAATTATTAGTCAGCTCAAAAGCGCTTTCGTTCTAAGTAAAACCTATGAATTGGCAAATACTTATTTGGAACGATTGGTCAATGCAGTCATTCAAGCCAGTAAAAAAATTAAGACCGAAACAGAAATATCATCGGGCGCTACTTCGGTGTCATTTGCTGCGGTACAATACATATTTAGAAATGTATCCGACATCAGTTCCAAAAATATTTTACTTTTTGGAACGGGAAAAATTGGCAGAAATACATGTGAAAATTTGGTTAAACATACCAAACACGAGCAAATTACGCTCATCAATAGAACAAAAGATAAAGCCGAAAAAATTGCAAAAAAACTGAACGTAATTGTAAAAAATTATGCCGAATTACAACTAGAAATTCAAAAAGCAGATGTGGTAGTAGTCGCTACAGGCGCTCAAAATCCAACAATTGATAAGGCCATTATAAATCTTAAAAAACCCCTGTTAATACTCGATTTATCGGTTCCAAAAAATGTGCATGAGAATGTAACGCACATCGAAGGAGTATCTTTAGTACACATGGATCAATTGGCAGAAATGACCGATGAAACTCTCGAAAAAAGAAAAAAACACATACCGGCAGCGGAAGCCATCATTGAAGAAATTAAAAATGAATTTATCGCTTGGACCAAACAACGTAAATTTGCTCCTACCATTCATGCTTTAAAAGCCAAATTGAACGCTATTAAAGAAGGAGAACTCAATGTACAACGCAAAAAAAATACTAATTTTGATGAGGAGCAAGCCGAGCTAATTAGCGCGCGAATCATTCAAAAAATTACCAATCATTTTGCCAATCATTTAAAAGAAGACGAAACAGTAGTTGACGAAAGTATTGAATGGATTGAGAAAATTTTCCAATTAGAAACACTCTCGAAATAATGAGTAAAACTATACGAATAGGAACCCGTGATAGTGAATTGGCCCTTTGGCAAGCACATACCGTTCAAAAAAAATTACAGGATTTAGGTTATAAAACCGAAATTGTAGCCGTGAAATCTCAAGGCGATCTGCTTCTGGATAAACCCTTATATGAATTAGGTATTACAGGAATTTTCACAAAAACCTTAGATGTGGCCATGATCAATGGAGAAGTAGACATTGCTGTACATTCTCTTAAAGATGTCCCAACAACATTGCCCCAAGGAATTGTTCAAGCGGCTGTATTAGAGCGTGCGAATCCCTATGATATATTGGTCCACAAAGGAGACTTAAGCTTTTTAGAAACGGAAGGGGTCATCGCCACTGGAAGCCTCAGAAGAAATGCAGAATGGTTGCATAAATACCCGAACCACCAAGTGGTAAATTTACGTGGCAATGTAAACACACGATTGCAAAAGCTTGAAGACAACAACTGGAATGGAGCTGTTTTTGCCGCTGCGGGCTTAGAACGCATCAACTTAACCCCTAAAAACCACCGAACGCTAGATTGGATGATTCCGGCCCCGGCACAAGGGGCAATGGTAGTAGTTGCTATGGAAAGTGATGCTTTTACGATCGACGCGGTTTCCCAATTAAACCATATTGAAACCGAAATTTGCACTTACATTGAACGGCAATTTTTAAAAACCCTGGAAGGGGGCTGTACGGCACCAATAGGCGCTTATGCTAAATATGACGAAAAAAATGACATCCTCGAATTTAAAGGGGTATTGCTCTCAATAGATGGAAAAGACCGCTTATTCCTTGATAAAAAAGTTGCCGTATCCGAATGGAAAAAATTAGGCTTTCATTCCGCACAAGAACTATTAAATAATGGCGGCCATCAATTGATGGAAAAAATTAAAACACAATTAAAAAAAGAGTAGTGGAAAACAAGGTTGGAATCTTAGCTACGAAGAAATTGGCCCCAAATCAAAAACAATTTTTATTGAATGCTGGTTTTTGGGTTATGGATGAAGATTTTATAGCTATAAATCCCATTGCTTTTGAAATTTCAACTACGGAAGAACTATTGATTTTTACGAGTCAAAATGCCGTTCAACAGGTTATAACATTTAAAGAAAAAATAATAAATAAACCCGTGCTTTGCGTGGGTGAAAAAACAAAGCAATTATTGCTTGATCATGGTTTTACTGTTTTACATAGCCTAACAGATGCCGAAGAATTAGTAGAAATTATTAAAAAAAAATATACCGATAAGAGCTTTACTTTTTTTTGTGGGAAGACTAAATTAGATACCCTCCCGCATTTTTTACAAGAAAAAAAAATTCCGCATCAAATTATCGAAGTCTATGAAACACTTGAAAAACCTATAAAAATAGCGCCAAAAATGGACGGAATTCTGTTTTTCAGTCCCTCTGGAGTTTCAAGCTATGTGAAAGAAAATAAAATTACAAACGAAATTTGTTTTTGTATCGGAAATACTACCGTAAAAGCGATAGAGCCGTATTCAAAAAATAGTGTGTTGGCCAATCAACCCACTATAGAAAACGTAATTATTCAATGCATCAATTATTTTAAAGCAGCAAAAAATGATTAAAAACGACTTATTTTTAAGAGCCTTATCAAACGAAAAAGTAGAACGCCCCCCGGTTTGGATGATGCGTCAAGCGGGAAGATATTTGCCTGAATTTAGAGCATTGCGTGATAAATATGATTTTTTTACGCGTTGCGAAACACCTGAATTGGCAGCAGAAATCACCGTACAACCCATTCGTATTGTGCAACCCGACGCGGCCATCTTGTTTTCGGACATTTTGGTAGTGCCAAGAGCGATGGGCATTCACGTAGAATTGAAGGACAATTTGGGGCCAATAATTCCGAATCCCATTCGCACCCCCCAAGACGTAGAAAAAGTGTTTGTTCCCGATGTGAATGAAACCTTAGGCTATGTTTTTGATGCCATCAAACTGACCAAACAAATGCTGAACGATGAGGTGCCGTTGATTGGTTTCGCAGGTTCACCATGGACGATTTTTTGTTATGCCGTAGAAGGAAAAGGGTCTAAAAGTTTTGATACTGCCAAAGGATTTTGCTTTTCAAATCCAGTTGCAGCACACGTTTTATTGCAAAAGATTACCGATACAACGATTTTATATTTGAAAGAAAAAGTAAAAGCAGGTTGTAATGCCATTCAGATTTTTGATTCTTGGGGCGGTATGCTGTCTCCGGTAGATTATCAAGAATTTTCTTGGCAATACATCAACCAAATTGTAGAGGCACTTGCAGAAGATACCAAAGTAATTGTTTTCGGAAAAGGGTGTTGGTTTGCTTTGGGCGAAATGGCCAAATCGAAAGCTTCGGCTTTAGGAGTTGATTGGACGTGTTCGCCAAGAAATGCGCGTTATTTAACAGGAGGAAATATTACGTTACAGGGAAATTTCGATCCAAGTCGTTTACTTTCACCAATACCAACCATCAAAAAAATGGTACATCAAATGATTGACGAATTTGGGGCAGCCAATTACATCGTCAACTTAGGACATGGAATTTTACCAAATATTCCTGTGGATCATGCCAAAGCATTTGTAGAGGCAGTTAAAGAATACAATAGGTAAGCAATAGTTATTAGCTTTAAGCTTTTTTAAAATGAAAGACAAATTCTACCAATACATACAAACCCTACAAGATCAAATCTGTAAAGGATTAGAAGCTATAGATGGTGTTGCGAAATTTCGTCAAGACCTATGGGACAGACCGGAAGGTGGTGGCGGAAGAACACGTGTCATTGAAAACGGTGCTGTTTTTGAAAAAGGAGGCGTAAACATTTCAGCGGTACATGGGAAACTACCGGATTCAATGCAAAAATTATTCAATGTAGGCGAAGCGGATTTTTTTGCTTGCGGATTGAGTTTGGTGATTCATCCAAAAAATCCAATGGTACCAACGGTTCATGCCAATTGGCGTTATTTTGAAATGTATGACGATAACGGCAATGTAATTAATAGTTGGTTTGGTGGCGGACAAGATTTAACACCGTATTATTTGTTTGAAGAAGATGCCATTCATTTTCACCAAACGTGTAAAACAACTTGCGACAAACATGACCAATCTTTTTACCCGAAATACAAAAAACAATGTGATGACTATTTTTGGAATACACATAGAAATGAAGCCCGTGGAATAGGAGGTTTATTCTTCGATTATTTGAAAGAAACCGAAGCACAATCAATGGAAGATTGGTATAACTTTGTTACCGAAGTAGGGAATTCATTCCTTGATGCGTATTTGCCAATCGTAACAAAAAGAAAAGACTTGCCTTATACCGCTGAGCAAAGAACTTGGCAAGAAATCCGCCGTGGTCGATATGTCGAATTTAATTTGGTGCACGACAAAGGCACCTTATTTGGCTTAAAAACCAATGGAAGAATCGAATCGATTTTAATGAGTTTACCGCCCCACGTGCAATGGCATTACGACCATCATCCGGTGGCGGGAAGCGAAGAAGAAAAAATAGTGAAAGTATTAAAAAAACCGATTAATTGGATTGCAGATTGATGATTAACGATGTTTGATTGCAGAAGACTTAGCAATCGATACCAAATCTACAATCATAAATCTACAATCATAAATCATAAATAATTATGTTTCCATTACAAAGAGGTAGAAGATTACGAGTAAACGAAAGCATTCGTTCATTAGTTAGCGAAACCACATTAAGTCCGGCTGATTTTATGTTTCCGATGTTTATTGCAGAGGGAGAAAATATACAAGTCGAAATTCCATCGATGCCAGGAATTTACCGTCGTTCGATAGATTTAACCGTAAAAGAAGTCCAAGAATTATTCAATTTAGGGATTCGTGCCGTGAATATCTATGTGAAAGTTAGCGAAGATTTAAAAGACAATACAGGCAAAGAAGCGTGGAACCCAAACGGATTGATGCAACAAGCGATTCGTGCTATCAAAACAGCTTGTCCTGAAATGATTGTGATGCCTGATGTGGCTTTGGATCCGTATTCGATTTACGGTCACGACGGAATTATTGAAAAGGGCGATGTGGCGAACGATGCAACGAATGATGCGTTGGTAAAAATGGCGGTTTCGCACGCTCAAGCAGGTGCCGATTTTGTGGCGCCAAGCGATATGATGGATGGTCGTGTATTGCGTTTGCGTCAAGGTTTAGATGCGGCGGGTTTTCAAAATGTGGGCATTATGAGTTATTCGGCTAAATATGCTTCGGCTTTTTACGGACCGTTTCGTGATGCGTTGGACAGTGCGCCAAGAGAATCGGATGTAGAAGTGCCGAAGGATAAAAAAACCTACCAAATGGATTATGCAAATCGCATCGAAGCGGTCAAAGAGGCCCTTTGGGATGTAGAAGAGGGAGCCGATATGGTCATGGTAAAACCTGGAATTGCCTATTTAGACATCGTTCGCGAGGTAAAAAATGCCGTGAATGTTCCGGTAACTGTTTTTCACGTGTCGGGTGAATATGCAATGATTAAAGCTGCCGCCGAAAGAGGTTGGCTCGACCATGATAAAATCATGATGGAACAATTGATGTGCATCAAAAGAGCTGGTGCTAGTTTGATTTCGACCTATTTTGCCAAGGAAGCAGCGATTTTGCTAAACAAAAAATAGATTAATTATGAACGTATATTTCAAATCTCTCCTGATTGTATCTTTTGTGTTAAATTTCATTAGTTGTGGCAAAAAAACAGAAACAGATGCAATGGGAAACCCTATTCAAAAAACGGAAACTTCAGTAAATCAAACACCTAAAACGTTAGGAAAAGAATTGTTTGAAGGAAAAGGTATGTGTGCCACGTGTCATAAAGACAATGTAAAAACGGTTGGGCCATCAATTAAAGATATCGCAAAAATTTATAAAGAAAAAGGAGGCAGTATCGCCAATTTTATTGCTGAAAAAGGAGAACCGCTTGTTGACCCTTCTCAGTATGAAATAATGAAAGCTAATTTTGCAATTACCAAAGCCATGTCGACAGAAGAGCGAAAAGCCTTAGAAGTATATATGATGAGTTTTGAGTAGTTTTCGTTATTCAACCACCAATTTAAAGCCCACACGCGGAATATTTTCAATGCGAACGTGGGTTTCTTCTTTTATGATTTTACGTAATCGGGAAATAAAAACATCTAAACTTCTGCCCAAGAAATAATCATCACTTCCCCACAATTCCAATAAGATTTTTTCCCGTTTCAAAACGGTATTAGGATTGTCTAGAAACATTTTCAACAAAGAGGCCTCTCGCTCGGTAAGCGTTACACTTTGTTTGTCGGATTTCAAAGAATAGTTTTCGGGCTCAAACTGAAAAGACCCAAAAGTATATTGTTTTTGTAGCGTGTTTTCTACTGATTTTTGACTTCGATGTAAAAATATTTCGATTTTAAGTATGAGTTCTTCTATTGAATAAGGCTTAATTAAATAATCATCGGCCCCTAATTTCAAACCTTTAATTCGGTCTTCTTTTAACGTTTTTGCCGATAAAAAAATGATCGGAATTTCTTGATTGCGTTTTCTAATTTCTGTCGCTATTTCAAAGCCATCCATATCGGGCAACATGATATCTAACACACACAAATCAAATGATTCGGTGCAAAATAAATGAAAGGCGTCTTTTCCATTATTGCAGTGCAACACATCGAAATGTTGTTCTAAATTATCGGTCGTTAAAAAGGCCAACGTTTCGTCGTCTTCTACATATAAAATGCGCTTTTTACTCATAATCATTTGTGTTTATTTGAACCGAAACAGTAATGCCTTGTCCTTCATTGTTTTTTACCCAAACCTGCCATTTGTGCCATTCACAAACGCGTTTTACATAGGAGAGCCCAATGCCAAATCCTTCAATATCTTTATTGTCTTTTCGTGCTACTCTATAAAATTTATCAAAAACAAAAGGCAAATCTTTTTCAGGAATCCCTGGGCCTTTATCAATAAATTCCAAAAGCAATCCTTTAGGAGTTTCCTCTGTTTTAATTGCAATCGAAGCCGAATTATCAGCATATTTTACTGCATTATCAATAATATTATAAATCAAATTGTAAAAGTGAAATTCATCGGCCAAAATTGTGTAGGGTTTGGCAACAGCTAATGTTATATCCATCTCTTTAGGATGTTTCAAAAGGATGTTTTCCTTTACCAATTCAAGTATTGACTGCACATCCACTTTTGATTTTTCCAGTGCAATTTGATTGCTGTCTGTTTTGGCTACATATAAAATTTTCTCGATATGCTGGTTCAATTTATTACACTGATTGATAATGATTTGCATGTATTTTGAAAGCTTTGGATGGCTTAAAATTTCTTGTTGGGAATTGGCATAATTAGTCGCAATTAATATCGAAGCCAAAGGGGTTTTAAATTCATGCGTCATGTTATTGATAAAATCTTTCTGTAGCTCGGTATAGCGTTTTTGTTGCAACATTAGGAATACCGAATACACATAAATAATCAACACCAAAAACAATACACCGGTAAAGACCCAATACTGACTTAAACTGGTGAAATAACTTTTTTGCAAATTCGGAAATCGAATGGCAAAATAATACGTCAAATCGGTATTCTTCGGAAAACATTCCGCACACATTTTGGAGGGCTTTCCATTTACTGCAATATAATTCCCATACACCATAGATTCGGAACTGCAATCGTATATTGCATATTCAAAATCCAATTCCAACTTTACACGGTCAAACTCGGTCTTTAAATAATGCTCGAGTAATCTATTTTCAAACACGTCATTGACATTCACAACAAAGTAATTGGAACTAACTTTTTTGATGGGATTGGCAACCGGCATTTCAGAATTATTATCCTGATATATTTTTTCAACGACATCCTGTAAGGCAAAGTGTATTTTGTCTTCTGTATCTCTTTTTTCGAAGATATACGCTTGATTGAGTAAAAACAATTGCATGATGATGACTCCTACAATGGCAAAGAACCCAATGAATATTACGGTATTTAATTTATTAAATTTCATATTGACCTCGATATTACAAAAAAATAACGGCAAAAACCATCATTAACAAGTTGTTAACAATCATTTGAATGTGATTAACAACTCGTTTTTTGAGATTGTATAGCTTTGTAACACAAAATTAAAATAACTAAAAATATTATACGCATGAAATCAATTAAATTATCAATCGTTGCCTTATTTATTGCAAGTGCTTCGTTTGCACAAGTTAAAGAAGCAAAATCAGACAAAGCTCCGGCTCCAGTAGCTGTTCCTGCTCCACCTCCAGCACCAAAACAATCTGTTGTGAAATGGGATCAAGAAATGCATGATTTTGGAGATATTCCAAAGGGAATTCCTGCTACTTATGAGTTTACATTTACAAATACAACTAAAGAAACAATATTAATTACTAGTGTTAAACCTGCTTGTGGATGTACTGCAGCTAACTACACTAAAACACCTATCAAACCAGGAGAAAAAGGAATGGTTGCTGCAACTTTCAATGCTGCATCGGCTGCTCCATTTCAAAAATCGGTTACAGTAATGACTAATGAAGGTGGTGCTGAAGCTATCAAAACGTTGTCTTTTAAAGGAAAAGTGGTTGAAACGGCTGCTCCCGTTGAAACAGACAAAAAAACAGAAATTAAATCATAATTATAATTCAACTTTTTTTCATCTTGAAAAACCATCTGATTGTTCAGATGGTTTTTTTATATTTACAAAATGGAAAAAGCTATAATTCATTCTCCGCTTGGATCTACCCTAATTTATTGTGATGAGATTGGTGTCACAAAAATTGAGGTGGTAGATGAAGTTTTGGAAATTTCATCAGAAATTCCAATACTCTTAAAAGATGCTGTATTCCAACTACAAGAATATTTTGAGGGAAAAAGAACACATTTTTCATTTTCACTTCACCCAAAAGGAACCGCTTTTCAACAAAAAGTATGGGCTGAATTGGTTAACATACCCTATGGCACAACTTGTTCCTATCTAGATTTAGCGAAAAAACTAGGTGATGTAAAAGCGATTCGGGCGGTTGCGGCTGCAAATGGAAAAAATCCACTTTGGATTGTAGTGCCTTGCCATCGAGTAATTGGTTCTGACGGTTCGTTAACGGGATATGCAGGAGGACTGTGGCGTAAGAAATGGTTGCTTGAACATGAAAATCCATCGGCTCAAAAAAGTTTGTTCGCATTTTTATAAAACCAATCCAACTTTTTTTTATTTTTATATCACAATATCATACATATTTTCGATGAAATTCCTCCAAAAAACACTAAAATGGATTGCTATTACGATTACAGTTCTTATTGTTTTACTATATATTTTTGATGTTGATTATTTGCTGCGCGCTGTAAAAACGATTTATTTTAAAGGGTATACCACTGCTTTTTTAGAAGATTATAAAGAATTTCCCAACCGTGAAATCAAAAAAGGCATAGCACAACCCTGGACTATTTCCAAAAACTACAACACTATTCCAGCCACCGCAACACTTGAAAAAACACACCAAGAACTAAAAACAGTAGCCTTTGTTATCATTAAAAATGATAGTATTTGGCATGAAAGCTATTTTGATGGTTTTAACAAAAAATCGAAAACCAATTCTTTTTCTATGGCTAAAAGTGTAGTGACTATGGCGCTCGGAAAAGCCATTATGGAAGGAAAAATAAAAAATTTAGACCAAAAAGTCGTCGATTTTTTTCCGGAGTTAAAAGGTAAATATGCTCAAGAAGTAACTGTTGGTGATTTGGCTTCTATGGCATCGGGCTTGAGTTGGGACGAAAAATACTACAGCCCTTTTTCAATAGTTACACGTGCCTATTTTGATGATAATTTAAACAACGTTATCCTGGGGTTGAACATCCATGAAAAACCCGGGCAATCTTTTAAATACTTAAGCGGATCTACGCAATTACTCGCCATGTGCATTCAAAAAGCAACAGGAGAATACTTGTCACAGTATGTGTCCAAACACTTTTGGCAACCCATGGGCGCCGAAAATGATGCGCTATGGCAATTGGATCATGCTCCCGATGGTATTGAAAAAGCCTATTGCTGTATTGCAAGTAACGCTCGCGATTTTGCCCGATTTGGTAAATTGTATTTACAAAACGGGCGTTGGAATGGGAAGCAACTTTTGGATGCTTCTTTTGTAAAAAAATGTACAACACCTCGTTTTACAACATCGGTTCATTATGGCTATGGATGGTGGATGCATACCATTTTAGGCAAAAAATTATACTATATGCGAGGCCATTTGGGACAATTTGTTATTGTGATACCCGAAGACGAATTGATCATTGTGCGACTTGGTCATTTAAAAGGGAAACAAACAAAAGAAGATCCTCACAGCAATGATTTATATACCTATGTCGCCGAAACCTATAAGATGCTAGGTGCCCAAAAATAAAATTCAATAACCCCCTAAAATAGTAACTATGATTCAAAAAACACCCCTCAACAATATCTTGTTTTTAGATATTGAAACCGTACCGGAACAGCAGCATTATGAACAATTAGATTCCGATATGCAACAACTTTGGGAACAAAAAACGCAGTACCAAAGAAAAGACAATGTCTCGGGAGAAGATTTTTATGAAAGAGCTGGCATTTGGGCCGAATTTGGAAAAATCATCACCATATCTGTAGGCTATTTTGTCAACAAGGCCGACATCCGTAATTTTAGAGTCACGAGTTTTTGGGGAGATGAAAAGAAAATTTTAAACGATTTTTCAAATTTATTAAACACCCATTTTAATGGCGCCCAACATTTACTCTGTGGGCATAACGCCAAAGAATTTGATATTCCGTTCATTGCGAGAAGAATGATCATTAATGGTATTGCGTTGCCCCATAAACTGGATTTATTTGGAAAAAAACCTTGGGAAGTTCCACACCTTGACACTTTGGAATTATGGAAATTTGGCGATTATAAACATTTCACTTCTTTGAAATTATTGACTAAGGTACTTGGAGTGCCTTCACCAAAAGACGATATTGACGGAAGTGAAGTAGCGCGGGTGTTTTATGTTGAAAACGATATCGATCGCATCATAACGTATTGCGAAAAAGACGTGATTGCGGTAGCCCAGATTTTTCTTCGCTTGCGAAGAGAAGAATTATTAATTGATGACGAAATAATTCATGTCTAAATTACTTTCGAAATTGAATTTTGGTCTTGATTTAGTACATTTACAAAAAATATAACACATGGTTTTAAGCAGATTTTGGTTGGTCATCTTTATTACATCGTTGTTTTTCGTTGTTTTTGGTTTGTTTTCATCCCAAAACTATACCATTGATTATGTGTTGAATGGAAAGCAAGGTGAACCCTTATTAATTGGGGAAAAGTATCTTAAAGAAGTCCCTCAATTTGTGCAAGACAGTGTTCAAAAATCGGAAGACAAAACATTCATTCGAAATAATAATGAGTCGGATGCTGATACCACTTATGTGTATAACAATCAAACCGTAAAAATATACAGCGGAAAACAAAAAGCTGATGGTTTATTGCCCATGACCAAAAGTAGTTTGTTTGATTTGATTCTACCCTTAATGGCTTATTTATCGTTTTTTTGTGGGCTCATGGAATTATTGATCATTTCAGGTGCTTCTGAACGTTTGGCTAGAAAATTAAGCCCCGTATTTGCCAAAGTATTCCCGAGTATTCCCAAAAATCACGAATCCATATCGTACATGACGTTGAATTTTGCAGCCAATTTTTTAGGACTGGATTCTGCGGCTACTCCTTTTGGATTGAAAGCCATGCAAAGTTTACAAGAACTCAACGAAGATAAAGACAGGGCAAGTGATGCGCAAATCATGTTCATGTGTTTACATGCTGCTGGCTTAACCTTAATTCCAACTTCTATTATTGGTTACCGTGCCGCCGAAAACGCCGCCAATCCAGCCGATGTAATGTTGCCGTGTATTATTACTTCTTTTGTAGGCACCATTGCCGCTTTTGTATTGGTGGGTATCAAACAGAAAGTAAATTTTAAAAGTGCTTCGCTACTTGCTGTATTAATGGGAGTAATTGGAGCCATTGTGGGGCTGTTGTTTTATGTAAACAGTTTGGATTTGATTGGGAAAAACTATTTCACTTCTAATCTTTCGGGATTATTATTGCTATTAATCATTGGTGGCACTTTGATCTTTTCTTTCGTTCACGAGAAGAAATTTGTGGAACAAAAAACAACAATTTTCGACACATTTGTATCTGGAGCTAATAACGGATTAAAAACCGGTGTTACCATTTTTCCTTATGTGATGGGAATGTTAGTCGCTATTTCACTCTTCAGAAATAGTGGCTTATTTGAAAACATCAGTTACGGAATTTCGTTTGTTTTTGCACATTTAGGCGTTGCTAAAGAAATTACTGATTCGCTTCCTGTAGCGATGTTGCGCCCATTTAGTTCGGGAGGTTCGCGTGGTTTTATGATTGATGCGATGAAACAATTTGGCCCCGATTCTTTAACTGGAAGACTAAGCTGTATTTTTCAATGCAGTGCCGAAACCACTTTCTATGTCATTGCAGTATACTTTGGAAGCATCAACATTAAAAACACACGCTATACATTAGGAATGATGCTTTTAGTGGATTTAATCTGTGTAATTACGGCAATTTGTGTGGCAAGTTGGTTTTTTTAATACTCAGAAACATGAATTTATTTAATAATTTAATTAATCATATTGTTGGTAATATTGCTATGTGGATTTATTGTGCTGGTGAAAAATCTATTGACGAAGTTTCCAAAAAAGACAATTCTAAATTAGGATTTAAAATCATTATAATTTTAAGTTTAATTCTTTATTTAACACTTAAATAAATTAATTAACATTCCTTAACTTTACGCTTCAAAACTACTCACAATGGACTTTTTATATCAAGATCCGTATCCTATTCTTAAAGACGATACGGCATACAAAAAATTAACATCCGATTACGTAAAAATTGAACAACTTGGCGATAGAGAAATCTTAGTGGTTGACCCAAAAGGATTAGAGCTTTTGGCCCAAGAGGCGATGAACGACGTTTCGTTTATGTTGCGTTCTGCACATTTACAAAAACTACAAAATATTATCGAAGACCCAGAAGCAACCGACAACGACCGTTTTGTGGCTTATAATTTATTACAAAATGCCGTTGTGGCGGTTGAAGGTCAATTGCCTTCATGTCAAGACACAGGAACTGCGATTGTAGTGGCCAAAAAAGGTGAAAACGTGTACACCGGCGTAGATGATGGCGAATGGTTGTCCAAGGGAATTTTTAATACCTATCAAAATAAAAATCTTCGTTACTCGCAAATTGTTCCGATTTCGATGTTTGAAGAAAAAAACTCTGGTTCAAACTTACCCGCGCAAATTGATATCTATGCGAAAAAAGGGAATTCGTATGAGTTTTTATTTTTAACCAAAGGAGGCGGATCGGCCAACAAAACGTTCTTGTATCAAAAGACAAAATCGCTATTAAATGAAAAATCGTTGGACGAATTTGTTCGCGAACGTATTATGGATTTAGGAACAGCGGCTTGTCCTCCGTACCATTTGGCCATCGTAATTGGTGGCACTTCTGCGGAAGCCAATTTAGCAGCCGTAAAAAAAGCATCTGCTGGTTATTACGACAATCTTCCTACTTCTGGAAACATGTCGGGTCAAGCGTTTCGCGATTTAGAATGGGAAAAGAGAGTACAACAAATTTGTCAAGAAAGTCAAATTGGTGCGCAATTTGGCGGTAAATATTTAACACATGATGTACGTGTCATTCGTTTACCACGTCATGCGGCTTCTTGCCCGGTGGGAATGGGCGTTTCGTGTTCGGCAGATCGAAATATCAAAGGGAAAATCACGAAAGACGGTATTTTCTTAGAACAATTGGAAACCAATCCGGCACAATTTTTACCTGCAACAGCGCCTCATTTAGAGCCAGCAGTAGAAATTGATTTGAACAAACCCATGGCAGAGATTTTATCCGAATTATCAAAATACCCGATCAAAACACGTTTGAAACTAAACGGAACGTTAATTGTGGCTCGTGATATTGCACATGCCAAAATCAAAGAATTGTTAGACGCTGGAAAACCAATGCCAGAATATTTCAAAAACCATCCAGTATATTACGCTGGTCCAGCTAAAACTCCAGACGGAATGCCATCAGGAAGTTTTGGACCAACTACAGCGGGAAGAATGGACGTGTATGTAGACGAATTCCAAGCGGCTGGCGGAAGCATGATTATGTTGGCTAAAGGAAACCGCAGCAAAGACGTGATGAATGCTTGCCAAAAATACGGCGGATTCTATTTGGGTTCGATTGGTGGTCCTGCTGCCATTTTAGCCAAAGAAAACATCTTATCGGTAGAAGTGGTAGATTTTGAAGAATTAGGCATGGAAGCGGTTCGAAAAATCACCGTAAAAGATTTCCCAGCATTTATTATTACCGATGATAAAGGAAATGATTTCTTTTCGGCATTAAGCCATTAGGAAGAAAGAGGAAAGAAAATAGAAAACCCTGTCAGCATTTAAAAACACTGACAGGGTTTGTTTTTAAATTCCATTAAGGTCAAAAAGACCTTGCAGGATAATAAACTCCCAACTATCTCCTCCAAACTCCCCACTCAAAACCTACTCCACAAACAACACTAATCCTTTCAAATAATGTCCTTCTGGGTGGTAAATGTTGGTTGGATGGTCGGGTCCTTGTTCTAATTTGTGTAACACTCTGATGTTTCTTCCCGTTTCAATAGCTGCTGCGGCAACGGTATTGTAAAACAACACATCGTCAATGACTTGTGAGCACGAGAACGTAAATAAGATTCCGTTGGGTGCTAAGGCTTTTAAACCGGCTATGTTTAAACGTTTATAGGCTTGTGTTGCGGTATGCTTGCTTTTAATGCTTTTTGCAAAAGCGGGCGGGTCTAATACAATAACATCATAGTGTTGCGTGTGTTCTTTCATAAAGTTGAACACGTCATCAGCTACAGCTTTGTGATTGGCTTTTGGAAAATTCAATTCCATATTGCTTGCTGCTAAATCCACCGCTTTTTGAGAAATATCTACCGAAGTAACCAATTCGGCTCCGGCACTCATGGCATAAATGGAAAATCCACCTGTGTAACAAAACGTATTTAATACTTTTTTGCCTTTGGAGAATTCACCTAATAATTTTCGATTTTCGCGTTGGTCTAGGAAGAAACCTGTTTTTTGGCCTTCTACCCAATTTACCGAAAACAAAATGTTGTTCTCTTTGGCAACGGTTTCGGCTTTGGTTCCGAACAAGAAATAATCGGTTCCGGTATTCGGTAACGTTCCCGAACTTTTACAATAAATGGTTTCGCAATAGTCTGGAAAATTCGATTTTATGGCTTCAGCAATTTGCTCCATTTGAAGAAAAACTCCTGTTGAATGCGCTTGAATTACCCAATTTTTATCGTAATAATCAATAATCAATCCCGAAATACCATCGCCTTCGCCATGAATCACTCGAAACGCATTCGTTACTTCAAAATCCAATAATTGCGTGCGTAAATACCAAGCCGATTGTAATTTATCCTTCCAAAACGTATCCGAAAATGTCTCTTCGCCAAAAGTCAAAATGCGCACTACAATACTTCCTTTATCACTGAAATAGCCTGTGCCTAAATGCTGGTTTTTTGAATCCACTACATCTACCATTTCGCCGTCGTTTATTTCACGACTCACGCCATACACCGCACCGCTGAAAATCCAAGGATGACGACGTTGTATCGATTTTTCTTTACCTGATTTTAGAATTACTTTTGGAAACATAGTTTGATTTGAAAATGAAAAAATTTGAAAATTTGAAAATAAAACCATCCGAGTAGCCCATTTTCAAATTCTCAAATCTTCAAATTGATTAATTATATACTCATTTCTGGAATTTCTCCTTCGATGATTAAATCGGCTTCTGTGGCGTTGATGATATCTTCAACTGAAACACCTGGCGCACGTTCTAACAATTTAAAACCTTTTGGCGTAATTTCTAAAACGGCTAACTCTGTAACGACTTTTTTCACACACGCAACACCAGTTAAAGGAAGCGTACATTTTTTCAAGATTTTCGATTCTCCTGCTTTATTTACGTGCATCATAGCAACAATAATATTTTCTGCCGAAGCTACTAAATCCATAGCACCTCCCATTCCTTTTACCATTTTTCCTGGGATTTTCCAATTGGCAATATCGCCATTTTCAGAAACTTCCATAGCCCCTAAAATGGTTAAATCTACTTTTTGAGCTCGAATCATTCCGAAGCTAAAAGCAGAATCAAAGAAACTTGCTCCTGGTAAGGTTGTAATGGTTTGTTTTCCTGCGTTGATGATATCGGCATCTTCTTCTCCTTCAAAAGGGAAAGGCCCCATACCTAAAACTCCATTTTCTGATTGAAATTCAACTGAAATATCCGTGCGAACATAATTCGCCACTAAAGTTGGGATTCCGATTCCTAAGTTTACATAGTAACCGTCTTTCACTTCTTGTGCTATTCTTTTTGCGATTTGATTTTTATCTAATGCCATAATATAATGTGTCGATTTGAGAATGGGTCAATTTGAGAATGTGCCAATATGCCAATTTAATGTGTCAATTTGAAAATGTTTCAATATGTCGATTGTTTTATTGACTAATTGGCTCATCGTCACATTGGCTTATTGACTAATTATTTTTGTCTAACTGTACTTTGCTCAATTCTTTTTTCAAATTTCTCCCCTTGAAAAATACGATTTACCATAATTCCTGGGATGTGAATTTCGTTTGGATTCAAGGTTCCTGCTGGCACTAATTCTTCCACTTCAGCGATAGTAATTCTAGCAGCACCTGCCATACACGCATTAAAATTACGAGCGGTTCCTTTAAAAATTAAATTCCCTGCTTCGTCACCTTTCCATGCTTTTACGATTGAAAAATCGGCTTTGTATGCCAATTCCATTACGTGCATTTTTCCGTTGAATTCACGTGTTTCTTTTCCTTCTGCTACTTCTGTTCCGAAACCAGCAGGTGTAAAAAACGCGGGGATTCCGGCTTGTGCAGCGCGGCATTTTTCGGCCAATGTACCTTGCGGTGTAAGCTCTACATCTAATTCACCCGAAAGCATTTGACGTTCAAATTCGGCATTTTCTCCTACATAAGAAGAAATCATTTTTTTGATTTGACGCTTTTGTAACAACAATCCCAATCCGAAATCATCAACACCGGCATTGTTGGAAATACAGGTTAAATTTGTAACGTTTTTGGCTACTAATTCTGCGATGCTGTTTTCGGGAATTCCACACAGACCAAAACCACCTAACATGATGGTCATATTGTCTTGAATTCCGTCTAATGCTTCTTGTACATTATTTACTTTTCTAGAAATCATAGTGTATTATTTTATAATCCGTCAAATTCATCCATGTTGGGCTCGTCTGTAGGTACTTCGGTGGAATCGACTACTTTTTTAGGCGTCCAACAATCTACTTTTATGGATAAGTTTTCTGGTTTTTCAAAAGGTTCGCGAGACACATCTAAATCGCTATCGGCATAACATTTTTTCATGAAAATCCCCCAAATAGGCAATGCGGTTGTAGCTCCTTGTCCCATGTGTGTGGATCTAAAGTGAGCCGCTCGATCTTCATTTCCGACCCAAATACCTGTCGCTAAATTAGGCACCATTCCAATAAACCATCCGTCAGAATTGTTTTGTGAGGTTCCTGTTTTACCTGCAACTGGATTAGCAAAACTGTAATCGTATTGAATGAATCCGCCACCGCCATATTTTAATCGGGCTCCGGTTCCTGACTCTTTAACACCTTCCATTAACTTGACTACGGCATAGGCCACATCTTTGTTGACAACATCTTTTTGATAGGGTATAGGTTGGTCAATGACTACTCCATTTTTATCTTCTATTTTGATGATAAAAGTGGGTTTTACATAAACGCCTTGATTGGCAAACGTACTCATAGCGCCAACCATTTCTTCCACTGTAATATCGACTGCTCCCAATGCAATTGAAGGCTGAACCGGAATTTTAGACGTAACGCCTAATTCTTTTGCCATATCTACTACAGCTTGCGGGCCCACTCGGTCAATTAATTTTGCTGAAACCGTATTGATGGAATTAGCTAATGCTTTTTGTAATGTAATGGTTCCTCTGTAATTACCGTCGGAGTTTTTAGGCGACCAATCGGCGTCGATTCCCCATTTGCCCTTTGGCATGGTGAAATAACTATCAATAATAGAATCACAGGGTGACATTCCCAATTGTTCGATAGCAGTAGCATATACAAAAGGTTTAAAAGTAGAACCTACTTGTCTTGCTCCTTGTCCTACGTGATCGTATTGGAAATATTTATAATTTACACCTCCTACCCAGGCCTTGATGTGTCCGTTTCTAGGCTCCATGGCCATCATTCCGGTTTGCAACATGTGCTTGTAATAAATGATGGAATCTTTAGGAGTCATTAGGGTATCTTTCTCACCATTATAGGTGAAGATTTTCATTTTAGCAGGTACCGAAAACGATTTGATAATTTCATCAGCCGTTTTTCCGTTCAAATCCATTTTTCTCCAACGCTCCGAGTTTTTCATGGCTTGCATCATAATTTGCTTGGTTTGCTCAGGAGTAATATCAACAAAAGGCGCATTGTCTTTATCTTTCATGCCTTTAAAAAATTCCTTTTGTAAATTTTTTAAATGTTCTTGAACCGCTTCTTCGGCATATTGTTGCATTTTTGAATCGATAGTCGTATAAATTTTCAAGCCATCTCGGTATAAATCATACTCGGTTCCATCAGGTTTCAAGTGATCTTTTACCCATTTTCTCATATAATCTCTAAGGTATTCTCTAAAATAAGTAGCACTACCTTCGGAATGGCTTTCGGGTCTAAAATCTAGTTTTATGGGTAATTTTTTTAACTGTTCTTGTTTGCCTTCCGTAATAACCCCGTTTTTCACCATTTGCTCTAACACGGTATTTCTTCGGTCCAATACCAATTGGGCTCTTTTTTTTCGGTTGGGATTATACAACGATGGGTTTTTTAACATCCCCACAAATAAGGCGCCTTCTTCAATGGTCAAATCTTTTGGCTCTTTGTTCATGTATATTTTTGCTGCCGAACGAATTCCTACCGCGCCATTAACAAAATCAACTTGATTTAAATACAAAGCAATGATTTCTTGTTTGGTATATTGTCTTTCAAGACGAATCGCAATGATCCATTCTTTTACTTTTTGAATGACCCTAAATAATTTAAAATTTGATCCTTCACCGTGAAATAAATTTTTAGCCAACTGTTGGGTTAACGTACTGGCACCGCCGTCTCTTCCTAATTTTACAACAGCTCGTAAGGTTCCTTTTGCGTCGATTCCTGAATGTTCGTAAAAACGTTCATCTTCGGTTGCCACTAAAGCTTTTACAAGATGTTGTGGTAATTCGTGGTATTTTACAGGCGTTCTGTTCTCTTTGTAAAATTTTCCAATAACCACACCGTCAGCAGAAATAATTTCGGTGGCCACATTAGAATCTGGATTTTCTAAATCGTCAAACGATGGCATTTTTCCGAAAAACCCCCATGAAGCAAAAAAGAATAATAAAATAATTCCTAAAAATCCATACTTAAAAAGTTGCCAAAACTTTCGGTTATATGCTGCGTAATCGTTTGTAACTGGTTTCTTAGTCGCCATGTTATTTTGTTTTTTCTATTCGTAAACCTAATTCTGTAATGCCTTCTAGTTCAGCTACTCCGTCTACTTCTCCAGTAGCCCGAACGGCTTGAACCACCTCTACTTTGTATTTGCCCATTCTATTGAATACGTAGTTTTCTAAATACCATAATTTGCTTTCTTTTACATCGGTAAAGCCTTCTCCTAAAAGGGTTCCATCGGCATCTGCCATTTGATATTCTAAGGTATCAATTTTTATAGTGGGTTTCTTTCCGGGCTCTTTTAAGGAAACAATCAAATACATGTTGTTGAACGGATAATCATTATTGTTTCTCACATTTAAAAACAAATGATAGGGATTGATGGTATCCTCTTGTTCAAAAGTAAAACGCAAGGTGTCGGACTTTTTCCACGACCCATCTAATTCTTTATACTCGCTGAAAAATTGTTTCTTATCACACGCGGTAAAAAACACCAACAACAGCAATAAACCAATACAATTAGTCTTTCTTAGGTGCATTTTTAAAATTTGTAGGTTTTCTTTTTTTATTTCGATTGTTCGATTTTCTCTTGGGTTGATCAAAACGAGTTAAACTGTCTTGTCCCACAACATTTTCGAATTTTTTCTCTACTTCTTGAACCGTTTCCACAACATAGTCTTCCAAACCCGCAACGCGTTCTTTTTTCTTGTTAACGGCAATAATTTCTTTCACTTTGTCTACGGGTAAAACCATCCATTGCGCTGGGGCATTGGCATACGAAAACCACATAATTTCTTTGAAAATGTCAATTTTCTGACAATATGCATCGCCTTTTTCGGTGTACAATTTAGTTTCCATATCAGGCATGTCTTTCAATGCGTCTAAATACGTGTCCAATTCGTAGTTCAAACAACATTTTAGTTTTCCGCATTGACCTGCTAATTTTTGTGGATTCAACGATAATTGTTGGTAACGTGCCGCTGATGTATTCACACTTCTAAAATCGGTCAACCATGTGGAACAACACAATTCTCTTCCGCAAGATCCAATTCCGCCTAAACGAGAAGCCTCTTGTCGAAAACCCACTTGTTTCATTTCGATTCTGATTTTGAATTCTTGTGCAAATTCTTTGATCAATTGGCGAAAATCTACACGATCATTTGCAGTGTAATAAAAGGTTGCTTTTGATCCATCACCTTGAAATTCTACGTCCGAAATTTTCATTTCCAATTTTAAATTGATCGCAATTTCTCTGGCGCGCATGCGCACAATTTCTTCTTTATTTCGGGCTTCAGTCCAAATGTCAATATCTTTTTGCGAAGCTTTTCGATAAATTTTTGCTAAATCTTTGTCCGGATTTTCATTTTTCTTTTTCATTTGAATTTTAACCAATTCGCCTGTCAAAGTGATGATTCCGATGTCGTGTCCTGGAGAAGCTTCAGTAGCTACAATATCTCCAATGGACAAGGTTAATTTTTCAGTGTTTCTAAAAAATTCTTTTCTACCGTTTTTAAAACGTATTTCTACCGCATCAAACGGCGCTTGTCCTCCTGGTAACGTCATATTGGAAAGCCAATCGAAAACAGAAAGTTTGTTGCAGCTATCGGTGCCGCAAGATCCGTTGTTATTACACCCTTTTGGTGCACCACCATCAGTGGTTGAACAGTTTGTACATGCCATAATTCAGAAATATAGTGATTGCCCTTTGCGGACTACGTTTCAAAACGTTTTTGAGCGTAAAGATATTGATTTTTTATGGAAACTTTCAAATTCAATCTTTTGAAGTTGCACAAAAACAAAAAACCTATCTCATTATCAAACGAAATAGGTCTTTAATATCGTATTGTAAACCAAAAAATTATGTTTCTTTCACGGTAATTATATGCACAGGGCAAGCCTTTACTGCCAATTCACAATTTTCAACAATGGTGTGGTCTGCCGATTTTAAAGTGTGAAAACCTTTGGCATCAACTGCTTTTATTAAGACTGATTTCCCGTCTTTTTTAGACATTTGAAACTGTGCTGGCGCCATTTCTACACAATAATTGCAACCAATGCATTTATCTCTTTGAAGCGTAACAATGACCATTAGTTTTCTACAATTTTATACATTTTGTCCGATAAACGAATCCGGAACGGCACTTTCAAAGTACAACTATCGCCTTTGGTTGCTTTTTCAGAAGTGGCATCATTTACAAAAAAATCTTCTAAAATTAATTCTTGTGCTCCAGTAGATGGACCAGTAATTAAAATTTTATCGCCTTTTTTGATATCATAGGCTTCGATTTTGAATTCGGCTATACTAGATTTTGGAAAATAATGCATTCCTTTTCCAACGTAAACTTTTTTCTGAGTCGCATTAGAGCCAGGATTGTCTGACCATTCGCCTAATTTTTGTCCTAAATAATAACCGCTCCAAAAGCCTCGATTATAAACGCTTGCCAAAGCTTCCATCCAAATATTGATTTTTTCTTTGGTAAACGTTCCTTCATAATATGAATCGATGGCTTCACGATACGTTTTGATAACGGTAGCTACATAATCTGCCGCGCGTCCACGCCCTTCAATTTTTAACACTTTGATGCCTGAATCGATAACTTGGTCCAGAAAGTCTAATGTACATAAATCCTTTGGCGACATTAAATATTCATTATCAACTTCTATTTCAAAACCTGATTCTTGGTCAATAACCGTATATTTTTTTCGACAATTTTGTTTACAAGCCCCACGATTGGCTGATGAATTATGCGAATGTAAACTCAAATAACATTTGCCCGAAACCGCCATACACAAAGCGCCGTGACCAAAAATTTCAATTTCTACTAAATTACCACTTGGCCCTTTCACTTGTTCTTTTTCGATGTCTTCGGTGATTTTTTTCACTTGACGTAAACTCAACTCACGAGACAATACAATGGTATCGGCAAACATAGCATAGAATTTTACAGTTTCGATATTAGTCACATTCAATTGGGTAGAAATATGCACTTCCATTCCAATGGTTCTAGCCGTCATAATTACCGCTTGGTCGGATGCAATTACGGCAGTAATTCCAGCTTCTTTAGCTTTAGTCAACAGTGTTTTTACAATCGATAAATCATGATCGTAAATAATTGTATTTAGCGTTAAATAAGTTCTAACATTTTTTGCGTTGCAACGACGCGCAATTTCTGGTAAATCATCCAAAACGAAATTTACTGTTGCGCGGGCACGCATGTTCAACTGCTCCACACCAAAATAAATCGAATCACAACCATTATCTAAAGCCGCTTGCATGGATTCGAAATTTCCTGCAGGCGCCATTAATTCTATTCTTCCAGAGGTTGTCATTAGCTGATAATTTTAAATAGTTTATCCGATAATCTTACTCTAAAAGACACTTCGAAAGTTACTTTATCGCCAACTTTAGCTACTGGATTTTCAGTTCCGTTTACCAACATTTTTTCTAAAACCAATTCTTGATTGCCCGTTGTTGGACCCGAAATTAGAAGTCTATCACCAATATTTAATTCTTGGTTTTCTATAACGAAAAGTCCTACTTGCGCTTTCACATAATAATGTTCGGCTTTACCAAGCAATACTTTTTTTACTTTTATCTTCTGACGAATGTCTTTCGTTTTTTCGGCTACAGCCAAAGGTTTATCGGACAATTCGCCTGAATGTTTGAATTTCAATTTCTCCGATTTCCCTTTTCGGAACACTTTATTACCCACTTGTTTTCCTCTGCGAAGTTTCACTTGTTCGGCTAATGGTAAATGAGTGATTTCTAAACATTCTGTTGAACAGCAATTTTCCATTGCAGCTTTACATTCGTCACATTGAATGAATAATAAATGGCAACCGTCGTTTAAACAATTGGTGTGATTGTCACACGGTTTTCCACATTGATGGCATTGTGAAACGATATCGTCGGTAATTCTTTCGCCCAAGCGATGATCAAATACAAAGTTTTTTCCGATGAATTTACTTTCTAGGTTTTCTTCTTTGATTTGTTTGGCATAATTGATGATTCCGCCTTCTAATTGGAAAACATTCTTAAATCCTTGGTGCTTGAAATAGGCCGATGCTTTTTCACAACGAATGCCTCCCGTACAATACATCACCAAATTTTTATCTTCTTTAAAGTTTTGTAATTGCTCATTAATTATGGGCAAACTTTCTCTAAAAGTCTCTACATCAGGCGTAATGGCACCTTTAAAATGGCCAATTTCACTTTCATAATGGTTTCTAAAATCAACAACAATTGTGTTGGGATCTTCTAAAATTTGATTGAATTCCTTAGCTTTTAAATGTACGCCAATATTGGTGACATCAAAGGTATCGTCGTTCAAACCATCGGCCACAATTTTATCGCGCACTTTTACGGTCAATTTTAAAAACGAATGATCGTCGTGCTCTACAGCCACATTCAAACGAATGCCGCGCATAAAGGGATAAACTTCTAGGGTTTCACGAAAGGCTTCAAAATTTTCGGCAGGAACCGACATTTGTGCGTTGATTCCTTCTTTGGCAACATAGGTGCGCCCCAAGGCATCTAGTGCATTCCAAACGATAAATAAATCGTCTCTAAATTTTTTAGGATCTTCAATTTTGGCATACGCATAGAAAGACAACGTGAGGCGTTGTTTACCAGCTTGATCAATAAGCTCGGCTCTTTCTTCTGCGCTTAAGGTGTTATACAGTTGCATGCTATAAACGTTTAAGTGAGAAATAGATTGTAATAATTGCGAATTCTAAATGGAAGAATTCGGCTACAAATATAGAAATTTTGAATAAAAAATAGTGCCTTTACAGAATACAAAAACATATTAACAATTTTTGGAACAAATAAAAAAAGCTGTATTTTTACGAAAAATAATCTATTATGAGTGCAGATAAAGAAGCCAAATTAAAAGCCTTACAATTAACGTTAGACAAACTGGACAAAACCTACGGAAAAGGTACCGTAATGAAATTAGGCGATAGCGCCGTTGAAGAGGTAGATTCTATCCCTTCAGGTTCATTAGGTGTAGACTTAGCTTTAGGAGTAAACGGCTACCCAAGAGGTAGAGTTATTGAAATTTATGGCCCAGAGTCATCCGGTAAAACTACGTTAACCTTACACGCCATTGCTGAAGCTCAAAAAGCAGGTGGAATTGCAGCATTTATCGATGCTGAACACGCTTTCGATCGTTTTTATGCCGAAAAATTAGGTGTTGATATTGATAATTTAATCATTTCACAACCTGATAACGGAGAGCAAGCGCTTGAAATTGCAGAAAGTTTAATTCGCTCTGGAGCAGTAGACATTGTTGTCATTGACTCGGTTGCGGCTTTAACACCCAAAAGCGAAATCGAAGGCGATATGGGAGATAGCAAAATGGGATTACATGCTCGTTTGATGTCGCAAGCCTTGAGAAAATTAACCGGAACCATTCACAAAACCAATTGTACGGTATTCTTCATCAACCAGTTGCGTGATAAAATTGGGGTGATGTTTGGAAGTCCAGAAACTACAACTGGTGGAAATGCGTTGAAATTTTATGCTTCAGTGCGAATTGATATTAGAAAATCGACTCAAATTAAAGACGGAGACAACGTATTAGGAAATAGAACTAAAGTTAAAATTGTTAAAAATAAAGTGGCACCACCTTTTAGAACGGCAGAATTTGACATCATGTATGGGGAAGGAATTTCTAAAGTAGGTGAGGTACTTGACTTAGCTGTTGAATTTGAAATCATCAAAAAAAGTGGGTCATGGTTCAGTTATGGGGAAACCAAATTAGGACAAGGTAGAGATGCTGTAAAAGTGATGATCAAAGATAATCCGGAATTAATGGACGAACTGGAAATGAAAATTAAGGAAACCATTAAAGAAAATAATGCATAAATAAAAAATCACGCTTAGAGCGTGATTTTTTTTATACATCAGATTCTAATGCAGATAAAATCATTTTTCTAGCTTGCTGTTTCAATTCGTTTTTATCCCCAAGGGTTTTTCCTTGGGTAAGAATAATAGGTAAAATTTTTGCCCGCATTTTCCCAGGACTTCCACTAAAAAAAGTATAGGAAAATCGTTTCTTATTATCGTAAAATACCATCGGTACAATCGGCAATTGGTGTTCAATCGCAATGCGAAAAGCGCCGTCTTTAAATTCGTCCAAGACAATGTGTTCTTCAGGTACGCCACCTTCAGGAAATATACAAATACTCAGACCTTGCTGGATTCTTTTTTGTGCTCGTTCAAAAACTTGAAAGCGACTTTTACTACTGTTTCGATCGACTAAAATACATACGCGTTTGTATATAAAACCAAAAATTGGAATTTGGGCCAACTCTTTTTTACCCACAAAAACAAACGGGTGGTTATTTACCAAAACGAGCATCAACATAATATCGGTCATGGAGGTATGATTGGCAACCAATACATAACTTTTCCCTTCCTCAAAAACATCTGAACCCGAAATTTTATAGTTAAATCCCATTCCTATTAAAATAATTTTTGCCCAAATACGAGCAATTTTAAAAAACAAAGGGTAGGTTTTTTCGCTTAGTATTGTGGCAAGAATTACTGGGAAAAAGACAACAATTGGGACAAATACCAATACATAATACCAAATGCGATACAGTAAATAAAGTGGGTATTTGATCATTTTGATTCGTTTGAAAATTATAGCAATCCAAAAGTAATCATTTTAATAAAACTGAACTCTTTTTACTTTTGGGTTTTTGCTTTACATTTGCAATTCAGTTTCGTAATTAATACGCTTGACGAATAACTTTGCAATACAAATAGACAATGGCAAAAATATTAACAGGAATTCAAAGTACCGGCACGCCTCACTTAGGTAATTTATTGGGCGCGATTTTGCCTGCAATACAAATGGCTAATAATCCCGCGAATGCTTCGTTTTTATTTATCGCCGATTTGCATTCTATTACACAAATTAAAAACGGTGCCGAACTCAAACACAACACCTACAGCACGGCTGCTGCATGGTTAGCTTGCGGATTAGATACGAAAAAAGCCGTGTTTTACAGACAATCTGATGTGCCACAAACGGCAGAGTTGTCATGGTATTTGAGCTGTTTTTTTCCGTTCCAACGGTTAACTTTGGCCCATTCCTTTAAAGATAAAGCCGACCGTTTAGAAGATGTGAATGCAGGTTTGTTTACCTATCCGATGCTTATGGCTGCTGATATTTTATTGTACGACGCCAAAATTGTTCCGGTAGGGAAAGATCAAATGCAACATTTAGAAATTACTAGAGATGTGGCTTCTAGATTTAACCATCAAATGGGTGAAACGTTTGTATTGCCGGAAGGAAAAACAAGTGAAGACACCATGTTAATTCCGGGAACAGACGGGCAAAAAATGAGCAAATCTCGAAACAATATCATCAATATTTTTCTAGACGATAAAGCCTTATTGAAACAAATAAAGGCAATTGAAACCGACAGTACGCCGCTCGAAGAGCCGAAAAATCCGGACACTTGTAATGTATTTGCGTTGTATAAATTATTGGCAACTACAGATCAAGTGGCTGAATTGCGTGGCAAATATGAAGCTGGAAATTTTGGTTATGGTCATGCCAAACAAGCACTTTTTGATTTGATCGTTGAAAAATTTGCCTCAGAAAGAGAAAAATACAATTACTACATCAACAATCTAGATGAACTAGATGCTTTACTACAAGAGGGTGCTGCCAAAGCAAGTAGTGTTGCAAGTGGTGTTTTGAAAAGAGTGCGAGAAAAGTTGGGTTACGAATAATTTGTCATCCTATTTCGAAGAAACTATACCCATTTCCTATTGTCCATCAAACCGCCTCAAACATTTTTCCGGGTAACGGTCGTATTACTCCTTGTAATTCCATATTCAACAAAAGAGATGACAGCCGATAAATAGGCATATTGCACGTTAATGCAAGGACATCTATTGCTTCTTTCCCTGATTTTTGAAGGGCGTTATAAATGGTTTGCTCTTCGGCTGTTAGCGTAACAAAAAGTTGTTTCTGTATGGACTTCTGTTCGATTTTTGAAACTGTCGGAAGCTCCCAATTCAATAGGTATATTAAATCTGCTGCCGAAGTAAGTAAGTTGGCGCGCTGCGTTTTGATCAACTGATTGCAGCCTTGACTAAATTTATCGATGCTTCTTCCAGGAACGGCAAACACATCTCGATTGTAATCATTAGCCAAATTTGCGGTGACTAATGATCCTCCTTTTTCGGCGCTTTCAATGACTATGGTTGCTTCACTCATTCCGGCGACAATTCGATTGCGTTTGATAAAATTTTCTTTATCGGGCTGGCTGCTGCTCCAAAACTCGGTAATGAATCCGCCGTTTTGTTCCATTTTTACGCTATACTTTTTATGTGTTTTGGGATACATTTGATTCAATCCGTGCGCTAATACACCTATCGTTTGCAAACCACAGTCCATGGCTATTTGATGGGCATAAATATCTACACCATAGGCAAAACCACTCACAATTATCGGTTGTAAGGGCACCAAATCTTCAATAAGTTTCTTCGTAACTTCAGCGCCGTAACTGGTCATTTGGCGTGTTCCAACGATGCTGATTATTTTTCGATTCTGTAAATCAACCGTGCCCGATTGAAACAAGAGCACAGGACTATCATAACAATGTTTTAAGCGAAAAGGATACTTTTCGTCTTGAAAATACAACGGGGAAATTTGCTCTTTTGAAAGAAATTGGAGTTCGGCATCGGCTTTTGCAAAAACCGCTTTGTTGTGTAGGTTTTTGACCAGGGTTGCGCCAATGCTTTCAATTTTTTGGAGTTGGGATTTTTTAGCAGCAAACACTTCCTCGGCATTACCGCAGTGATGAATGAGTTTTTTAGCGAGCACGTCGCCCACTCCTTCTACTTGCAACAGGGCAAGGGTATAAAATAATTCTGACGTTTTCATGGCGTGTAAAATTTGATTCGGCGTATAATGGAACCACAAAAATACTAGTTTTAAGTTGCCTTGCAAAACAAAAGACAAATGGGAATCAAAAAATTAACTAATTTATTATCAATTGTTTAGAACAAAACTAAAATTGTTAATAATTTTTGTTGATAAAATTTTGAAATTCATCTTGATTATATAACTTTGTTGTTATGCAGATAGAAAAACACATATCCGATTTATTATATCGTTATCAGTGCGTTACCGTGCCGGGTTTTGGTGCGTTTTTAACCGAAATTATCCCTGCGCATGTTACGGGAAGCGCCAGTTCGTTTTTTCCGCCTAAAAAGGTGGTTTCATTCAATGCGAATGTTAAAAATAACGATGGTTTGTTAGCCAATCATGTGGCATTGCAAGAAAAAATGTCTTATGAATTAGCCGTTATCAAAATTAACGAAGTGGTTAACGAATGGTCGTATTTGTTGCAAAATCGCAACCGTGTTGTAGTAAAAAACATTGGTGAAATTTCCGTAAATAATGAAATGAATTGGGTGTTTGAACCCTCTAATACCGTTAATTATTTAACCGATGCTTTTGGATTATCCTCTTTTGTTTCTCCTGAAATCAAAAGAGAAGTATTGTTAAAGCAAGTGGAGGCTTTAGAAGAAAGAGCGCCTATTATTTTTACACCTCAACGAAAAAGAAATTATTCGTATTTAAAATATGCAGCTGTACTTACCTTAATGTTAGGGGCTGGAACTTTTGGATATAAAGTACATTATGACCAACAAATCATGGAACAAACCCTGATCGTTGAGAAAAAAGTGCAAGAAAAAGTACAACAGCAAATTCAAGAAGCTACCTTTGTGCTTTCCAATCCAATGCCTTCTGTGGCACTTGCGTTGCCAGAAGAAAAACTACCGTATCATTTAGTGGCTGGCGCCTATAGAAGTGAAGAAAACGCCAATAAAGCAATTGCAGAATTAGTGGCTTCAGGTTTTGAAAAAGCTAAAATGTTACCCCTTAACAAGCATAATTTGTATCCTGTCGTTTTTGCAAGTTTTAAAACACTAAAAGAAGCGCAAGCCGAACGCAAAGCCATACAAAAATCACATAATGCAGAAGCTTGGTTGTTGATCGACTAAATTTATTTCTTATACAAAAAGTATTAAAATCCCAGTTCTGGGATTTTTTTATGCGTTTTATTTTCGAATTCCTCATTATCTTTGCAAAAAAAACAATGCAGCCAAAATTTCCTTCAGAATCAGTTACCACGTTAACCGACTTAGTGTTGCCCGGAGAAACCAATCCTTTGAACAACTTGTTTGGGGGTGAATTATTAGCGCGTATGGATCGTGCCGCTAGTATTACGGCCCGCAGACATTCCCGTAGAATTTGTGTAACCGCTTCGGTAAACCATGTGGCATTTAACAGAGCCATTCCGCTGGGAAGTGTGGTAACCGTAGAATCGAAAGTTTCAAGAACGTTCAACACCTCCATGGAAATCTTTATTGATGTGTGGATTGAAGACCGCGAATCGGGAATTAAAAACAAGGCCAACGAAGCCATTTATACGTTTGTGGCAGTGGATGAAACCGGAAGGCCCATTCCTGTGCCGCCAATTGAGCCCGAAACCGAATTAGAAAAACAACGCTATGACGCCGCTTTACGAAGAAAACAATTGAGTTTGGTCTTGGCCGGAAAAATGAAACCCCACGAGGCAACCGAATTAAAAGCGTTGTTTATGGAATAAATTAAGAACCTTCGGGTTCTTTTTTTTATTTTTGTAAAAAATAAACTCAAATGTCATCATTTTATAAACTTGCTATAAAAGAAATTATTCGTGAAACTGCTGATGCTGTTTCTATACTTTTTAATGTTCCCGAAGAATTACAGTCCAATTACTCCTTTGTTGCCGGACAGTATGTAAACTTAAAAGTTACCTTGGACGGACAAGAAATAAGAAGAGCCTATTCCATTTGTGCTGCTCCTAAAAGTGGTGAATTGCGCATCGCTGTGAAATCGGTTAAAAATGGTTTTTTCTCGAAATTTGCTAATGAAAAATTAGCGGTTGGAAATGTAATCGAAGTAGGAACTCCAGAAGGGAAATTTACGTTTGAACCCAAAGCGGATCGCCAAAAAAACTACGCAGCGTTTGTGGTGGGAAGCGGAATTACACCAGTATTTTCAATTTTAAAATCGGTTTTAGAAGAAGAACCAAACAGTACGTTTGTATTAGTTTACGGAAATAAATCGGAAAAAGACACCATTTTTCACAACCAATTACACGACTTACAGTTGCAATATGTAGGGCGTTTGTTCGTACAATATGTATACAGTCAATCTACTGCTGATACTGCTTTGTTGGGTAGAATTGATAAATCAACGGTAAACTTCATCTTGAAAAACAAACATTCCGAAATGGAATTTTCAAAATGCTTTTTGTGCGGACCTGAAGAAATGATCAATTTAGTTTCGGAGGCGTTGAAAGAAAACAACATTTCAAGTTCAGATATTAAATTTGAATTATTTTCAACCAGCTCAAACGATAACGAAACGAATACTGGCGCTAATGGTCATACTAAGATTTCTATTTTAGTAGATAGTGAAGAAACGACTTTTGAAATGAGTCAGCAACAAACTTTATTAGAAGCGGCTTTAAAACAAGGCTTAGACGTGCCGTATTCTTGTCAAGGTGGCATTTGTAGCAGCTGTATTTGTAAAATTACTGAAGGTGCTGCGGAGATGAAGAAAAACCAAATTTTAAATGAATCTGAAGTAGCCGAAGGATTAACATTAGCGTGTCAAGCTTATCCAACAACGACATCCATTAAAATTGATTTTGATGATGTATAATAATTAAATTTAATAAAAATTCCAAATTCCAATTTTATCTAGGTAAGATTGGAATTTATTTTTTCAATGACCTGAGAAGGTAAAATCGTTCGCATTATCTCATCATAACCTTCCACTTTTTTGTTTCCGTAAATAGATGTGGGTAATAATGGAAATTGTGCTCTGTCGGAAGTCAAACAAAAATCATCGGGTTGATTGAAGGGTTTAAAGCCGGCATAAGGATGCGTAGCGCCCCAAAGTGTAATTACTTTCACGCCCAGCATCGCAGCAATATGTGCGTTTCCAGAATCCATGGAAAGCATCACATCCAAATTGGAAATTAATTGTAATTCGGCTTCAAAGGATACTTTACCCGCAACAACAAACACATTGTCATGCTTGTTTTGTAATGCCTTTAGTTTCTGAATTTCTGTGGCACCTCCGCCAAATAAAAAAAGGTGATTGTTTTTATTTTCAGCCAATGCATCAATAACTTGTTGCATGAGATCCTGAGGGTATACTTTACTTTCGTATTGCGCAAAAGGAGCAATTCCAATGGCATTGCTTTTCGAGATATCGGAGGTTACGCCCAGTTGTTTTAGCGCCTCTTCCGTTAAAATAGCTTTTTCAGGAAATTTTGGATGCGTTACATCAATTGAAAAGCCAAGTTGTTTGAAGGTATCCACATGTCTTTCCGACATTGATTTCACTGGCGCAAAAACTTTGTTGGTTAAACTAGTTAAGGCTTTCTTTTCGGCTCTTCCTTTGTCGGTTGCGGCGACTTTTTTTCCGCTTAACGCGAATAGTGTTCGAACTATTTTAGAACGAAGCACGTTGTGCAAATCGGCAACCAAATCTACTTCCAATTTACGTAAATCAAAAAATAAACGCAATAAACCAACAAAACCTTTGTGGCGTTGGTTCAAATCTACCCCAAAGAAATTCACATTGGGAATTCCTTCAAAAAATGGTTGGAAAAAAGGCCGAGAAACTAACGTTATTTTTACTTCCGGATATTGCAAAACTAAGGCTCTCAACACAGGAACAGTCATTGCGACATCACCCATGGCTGAGAGCCTTATTACCAATATATGTTTTGGTTTAGACCGCAATAGCTTACTATTTTTTATTTTGATACAACACCGGATTTAACTCCTCATCATTGTACATTTTCATTTGTTTGTACACTTTCATGTACTTATCACCCGCTTCAATATCTTCGATCAACTGACTGATGGACACAAACATATCGTTCTTTTGATCCAACAATACATTTAATTTTTCTTGACATTTGGCACGGTGCTCTGCAGTAGCTTCGGCACGTGTTGCCTCCTCGTTCATGTGGTATATTTTTAAGGCCAAAATCGACAATCGGTCAATGGCCCAAGCCGGACTTTCGGTATTGATTTTTGCGTTTGGTTTTACCGATACATTCTTGTATTTATCTAAGAAATAACTGTCGATGTATTCCACCATATCGGTACGAACTTGGTTCGAAGCATCAATTTTTCTCTTTAAATCTAAAGCGGCAACGGGATCAATATTTGGATCACGCACGATGTCTTCATAATGCCATTGAACGGTATCTACCCAGTTTTTTGCAAACAATAAATATTCTATAGTTCCTTTATCGAAAGGATTAACAACGGGTTGGTACACATCGTCAACAATGTGATACGTTTTGATACTTTGTTCAAAAATGGGAAATGCAAATTCGGCAAACATATTTAAGCGATTAAATTGGCTACAAAAATAGCGATTTTTTGTACTTTTATCCTGAAAATAAAAAATAATTCCCATGCGCATCCATTACCTTTCGGAAGAAAACAGCATTCTCAATCATTTTTTGGCAGAAATCCGTGATGTGAACATCCAAAAAGACCGTATGCGTTTTCGAAAAAACGTGGAACGTATTGGCGAAATTATGGCGTATGAATTGAGTAAAACTCTCGATTATAAAGCCATTACCGTTCAAACTCCACTAGGAATCAAACAAACTACTGCAGTATCTGAACCGGTTGTATTGTGTTCCATTTTACGAGCGGGGTTGGCTTTGCATCAAGGGTTTATGAATTTTTTTGATGCGGCTGAAAACGGATTTGTATCGGCTTATCGTCATCATTTTAACAACGACGATCAATTTGAAATTTTAGTAGAATATCAAGCCACGCCTTCGTTTGAAGGGAAAAATCTAATTTTAATAGACCCCATGTTGGCTACTGGACAATCCATTGTAGCTGTTTTACAAAAATTGTATTTGGAACACCAACCCAAAGAAATTCATATTGCTGTGGCTATTGCTGCTCCTAAAGGGATTGCGTATTTAGAGAAAAACCTCCCTGCCAACTGTCATATATGGGTGGCCGCATTGGATGAAAAATTAAATGATAAAAACTACATTATTCCCGGTTTAGGCGATGCTGGGGATTTGGCGTATGGTAGTAAGTTATAACTGCATTACATAGAAAAAAACCGCACAGCCTACCAAGGCATAGACCATGATTTCTTTAAGCCAATTGCTTTCGATTTTTTCGATAAAATTGGCGCCAATTATAGCCAGAGGGGCAAAACAAAATGCCAAACTACCATTGTTTTTATTGGCCGATATAATATAAATACCAAAACCCAAAAGAAACGAAAACAAAATTGTTTTGTGGGATGATTGCATGTTTAAGGGTTTGTTTTGAATGTCAAAAATATGCACTACAAAGGCAAATAAACTCAGTGAGGTAAACAATGCGAATGCCAATCGTTGGTAAATGTTTTCAAAATAATAAAAATCAAAACTGATATACGTTTTTCCCAATAAAGAGTTGAGCAAATTGTTGTCAAAAAAACTATTTACCAGAAAGAACAGCAAAGAAACGGCTAATAATGCAATGAAGGGAATCACCCAATTTCTGTAATCACGAGATGCGTGGAGGATAATTGCAATAAAAACAAGGACAATGTAAAACAAACTCCAAAAGTGAAATAGTGCCGCTATTAAAATCCAAAAAGAGGCATCAAAAATCTTTTCTTTGAGCAAAAGCATGGATTTTAATGAAATGAGTCTCCGTAATGCTAGTAATAAAAAGAAATTGGAGATGATTATGTTTTTATTTTGGAAATACGACGAGAAAAAAAGCAAAAAAACAAAATACAAAAACAAGGCATAATTATTACTTTTTGTCAATTCGTTTTTTAACGCGATGAAATTTATCAAAAAACTTGACGCAAAAACAACCACAAAAAGCAGCACCTCTTGTAGGTAATACCCTATAGAAACATTTGATTCCGATGCAATAATGTTCTTTGTAATGAAGAACACAAACAACAAAATCCCTATGGTTAAATAATTAAATGGTCTAGTTTTACCAAAAACACTTGCTATCATGCGAATATTTTATATTTTTGTGGTGTAAATATAATACTTTATCAAAATGAAATCATTTTTTGAAGGAATTGCTAGTCTTTTTGTTGACTTTTTATTTGTTCCAATGGATCTGTTCAGAGAATTAGAATTGTCTAATTGGTGGACAGCAAACATTATCAACTGGATGTTTATTGTTATTTGTTGTGTTGCTATGACCTATTGGATTAAGCAATTGAACATTTTTAAAGCAAACAACGAAGACGCACAAGACACTACGGCGCATTCATTTTTAAAATAAATAGTTTATAGGTAACTATTCTAAATCGTTACCTATATCTTTTCTATAATACATCTTATCAAATTTTAGTTTTGCTATACTTTGGTAAGATTTTTTTATGGCTTCTTGAAAATTGGCACCGTAGGACGTTACCGCAATTACGCGTCCTCCATTACTCACTACTTTACCGTTTTCAAGCATTGTCCCCGCATGAAACGGTATGGATTCGGTAATGTTATCTAATCCAAAAATTTCTTTTCCTTTTTCATAGTCCTCGGGATATCCTCCAGAAACCACCATTATGGTTGTAGCAGCTCTTTCGTCAATATCTAAGGTAATTTTTTCTAACTCTTGATTTCCAATTGCTTCAAAAATTTCGACCAAATCAGATTTTAATCTTGGCATTACCACTTCAGTTTCGGGATCACCCATACGTACGTTATATTCTATAACCATGGGTTCGCCCTTTACATTAATCAATCCGATAAACACAAAACCTTTATATTCGATACCATCTTTTTGTAAGCCGACTATCGTTGGTATTACAATGCGATTTTCGATTTTTTCCATTAAAACTGCATCGGCAAAAGGAACGGGAGAAACGGCGCCCATACCACCAGTATTTAATCCAGTGTCGCCTTCACCTATTCGTTTGTAATCTTTAGCTGTTGGTAATATTTTATAGGATTTTCCGTCTGTTAAGACAAAACAACTCAATTCGATGCCGTCTAAAAATTCTTCGATGACAACCTTTGAACTGGCAGCTCCAAATTTGGCTCCCACCAACATATTGCGTAATTCTGTTTTTGCTTCTTCTAAATCAGACAAGATCAAAACCCCTTTTCCAGCAGCTAATCCATCGGCTTTTAATACGTATGGCGCGTCTAAAGTTTCTAAAAATTGACATCCTTGCTCCACTGTTTCTTGGGTAAAGCTTTCATAACGCGCGGTAGGAATGTTGTGTTTTACTAAAAATTCTTTAGCAAATTCTTTACTTCCCTCCAATTGAGCACCTACTTTTGAAGGTCCAATTACAGGAATATGTTGTAACTGTGTATCGTTTTTAAAGTAATCGTAGATACCTAATACTAAAGGGTCCTCAGGTCCTACTACAACCATTGCAACTTTTTCTTGAAGCACAAAAGTCTTAACGGCCTCAAAATCATTTGGATGTAATGAAACATTAGTGGCAATTGCAGCTGTTCCTGCATTTCCAGGAGCCACAAAAAGAGACGTACATTTTTCGCTTTGCAGCATTTTCCAGGCCAAAGCGTGTTCGCGACCACCAGATCCAAGTAGTAAAATTGTCATTGTTTGGGTTTGTTATGTTGTGCTACAAAAATACTTCGTTTTCAACAGAAAAAAAAGGTTAGTACGCTTTTTTCTCGCCTTTAATTGTATTAATTATTGTAGTGAAAATAATTTTAACATCCAATAGCAATGTCCAGTTTTCGAGATAAAAAATATCATATTTAACTCTGTTAATGATATCGGTTTCGGTTTCAACCTCACCACGAAATCCATTTATTTGGGCCAATCCCGTGATGCCTGGTTTGATAAAATGGCGCACCATAAATTTATCAACGCTTTTAGCATACATTTCGGTGTGGCTAACCATATGTGGTCTAGGACCTACAACCGACATATTTCCCAATAAAACATTCATAAATTGAGGCAATTCATCGATACTCGTTTTTCGGATGATTTTACCAACTTTAGTAATTCTCGGGTCGTTTTTTTGCACTTGTTCTAAATCAGCAATAGGATTGAGATGCATAGAACGAAATTTATAGCAATAAAATTCTTCGTAATTTAATCCGTTTCGCTTTTGTTTAAAAAATACCGGGCCTTTCGATTCCAATCGGATCAAAACAGCAATAAGAGGTGTGATCCACGACAAGATGCCTAAAATAACTACCAAAGAAAAAACAATATCAAAAATTCGTTTCAATCGTTTGTTTACTTCAATATCTAAAGGGATCGTTCGCAACGAAATTATGGGCAAATAATCGTAATATTCTACCGCTAAATTGCGTAGAAAAGTATTCTTACTATCGGGTAAAAATTTGATTGTTTTTAAATTGTTGTCCGCAAAATGAATAAGATCGTCTATTTCGTTGTTCGTTAATGAATGTAATGAGGCGTATATTTCGTCTATTTTATGGGCTACTACAAAATTTTTACACGCTTCTATATCTTCTTGTTTATTGGTTTTTAGGTTAAAAATTTGGATCAAATGGTACCCATAATCTAAATTGTTGTTGAAAAAATGGGCTAATTCTTCTGCACTTTTTCCATTGCCCACTATGACTACATTTCGAAAGTTTCCCCCATACAATAAGCGGTACTTTTTGAGAAAAATATATATCGAATATTTTAACAAAGACACTAGTACAAATGAACTTAGGATGTAAAAACCAACTTCTTGAGTAGTTACATATTTATACTTGTACCCAGCATAGGCAAAGGTTATTAAGCTTGTGAAAAAAAATTGTTTTAATAATTTACCAAATATTTCCACTTCTTTAGTGTACCGATATACTTCATAATAGCCCGTGTAGTAGGAAATAATTAACCAAAAAATGGAAACGATGCCATGATACCCGATGTTGCTCATAGCCGATCGCATACAAATGATAACCAATAGATTTATGGTTAATAAATCAAAAGCAATTTGTATGGGACGAATATATACGGAGTATCTGCCTGTATTATTTTTCAATTAATGGATGTAGCTTGTAAAATCTTTGTGTTCTTCTTTGCTTAAATCTTCTGCGGAAAGCGTTTTAAAATAATCATAGGTCAATTGCATGCCTTCAGCTCTTCCTACTTTTGGTTCCCAGCCCAACAACTCTTTTGCTTTTGTAATATCGGGTTGCCGTTGCATGGGATCATTAACCGGCAACGGTTGGTATACTATTTTTTGTTGGGTTCCGGTTAATTTGATGATCTCTTGCGCAAAATCTTTGATAGTAATTTCATCGGGATTACCTATGTTTACTGGTAAATGATAATCGGAATGTAACAACCTATATATGCCTTCTACTTGATCGTCGACATAACAAAATGAGCGGGTTTGATTGCCCTCCCCAAAAATGGTTAAATCTTCTCCTCGAAGGGCTTGTCCGATAAATGCAGGAATGACACGTCCGTCGTTCAATCGCATGCGCGGCCCATAGGTATTAAAAATTCGGACAATTCGAGTTTCTAAACCGTGAAAGGTATGGTAGGCCATGGTAATCGATTCTTGAAAGCGCTTGGCTTCGTCGTATACACCACGCGGACCGATAGTGTTTACGTTACCATAGTATTCTTCCGTTTGGGGATGCACTAATGGATCGCCATAGACTTCTGAAGTAGAAGCTATGAGAATTCTTGCTTTTTTTACCCGGGCCAATCCTAACAAATTATGCGTTCCTAACGACCCTACTTTTAAGGTTTGGATCGGAATTTTTAAATAATCTATTGGGCTCGCTGGGGAAGCAAAATGTAAAATATAATCTAATTTACCAGGCACATGCACAAATTTTGTGATGTCGTGGTGGTAAAATTCGAAGTTTTTATCTTTGAAAAGATGCGCTATGTTTTTTAAATCACCCGTTATGAGATTATCCATCCCAATAACATAATAGCCTTCTTTGATAAACCGATCACAAAGATGTGAACCAAGAAATCCTGCGGCACCTGTTATTAATATTCTTTTCATTAGTTGTTGTTGTTTACAAAATTGAATGGCTCCAAATTTTGTATTGTTAAAACGTATAAAATGATTGCTTATTGTGTAAAAATAAAAAATATCTATTCCTTTTTTATAAGAATGAATACAGAATTAAAATAGGTTTTATGATCTTTAGGCAACAATGCTCCCAAAAAAGCGCCAAAGAAGTTGAAAAGCACGATTATTGGCAATAAAAAAGCCTGTTTGATTAATCTATTTTGAGGTAATATGTTTTTGAAATAATTCATTGAAAATTGGAAAAGAACCAAAATTGCATTTCCAGTTTTCTCTTTTCTCACGATTTCAAAACCGTGTTTCTTATACAAATACTCTAAGGCTGGTATTGTGTAACGAGCAAAATCATAGGGCATTTCGTGTTCTTCCCACATAAATGGAGTGGTAATAATTGCCTTTCCATTTGGCTTTAATACCCTGTTTAATTCTGATAATACTTCGTCTAAGTTAAAAACGTGTTCTAGAACTTCTGTACAAATAATTCCATCAAAAAAATGATCTTCAAAAGGAATATTTTTTCCGTCATAATAAGCGTCAATGCTAGTAAAATTTGTAGCTCTTCCTTCTATTAAATAATCTACCCCAATATAGTCTTTTGCATTATTAAACAGGTGTTTATAGGGCTTTGATCCGCATCCAAAATCTAAAATCTTACCCTTTATTTCGGGTGCAAATTTTTTGATTTTTTGATATAAAAGACGTCTTATATTAAAATTTTGATTAATAAAAAACCCTACTATCGAAGGGTTAAATTTTTCTTTCTGTATTATTTTAATCAAACTATTTTTCATGCTTTTGCTTGGATCATTCAAAAATATCTTATTTTAATGAATAATCAATATAAATTTGCTCAAGAATTGGAATATTTTTTTTTAGATCATATTTTTTCTTAAAACTTTTTATTGCATTTTCCGAAAACCGCTGAAGTAACATTGTGTCGTTCAACAGTAAATTTATTTTCGTTGCATACTCCAAAATATTTTCGTTTTGTATTACAAAACCATTGTAGTCACTCTCTATCAAATCTCTATTTCCATCACAATCAGAAACGACACAAGGTTTTGATAATGATAATGCTTCTATAACAGAATAAGGCAGGCCTTCATATCTAGAAGTAGAAAGATAAAGCTGGGATTGCTGAATAATATGCCACACATTTTTTTGTTCGGTCCAATCTAACAATGTAACACAATGGTCAAGGTTTAATGTTGTGATCAATTGCTTAACATTTTTTAGACGATCTGAATGATGACCCACCCCAATAATTACTAAATCAATAGCCGTTGTTTTTCGAAGTTCAAACACAACCTTAATCATTAATTCAATGTTTTTTTGATACGAAGGTCTTCCTACCGAGCAAATATATTTATTTGACCTTGGTTTAAAAACTGGGGCTTCTTTAGAAATGTTTATTTGTGGAATTGAATTGGTAAATAGCCTTATGTTTTCTGGAAAATATCCCACCTCTTTCATGCCTCTATTGAATTCAGAAGTTGAAGTGGGTAATAATATAGAGTTTTTATTGGCAAATTGCTTTTCAATGAATAAATAAATCCAACGCTTCCATTTTGATTCGGCGCTGAGATAAGAAAACGCATGCGGGGTATAGAGCACTTTAATTTTTAATAAACGGCCGACTATTCTTCCAATTATACCTCCTTTAGCGCTGTGACAATGAATAACATTGGGGCTTTCTTTCTTGACTATTTTATAGGTGTTAACAATTGCTGAAACATCATTTATTATTGAGATTTTTCTAAAAATAGAGGTTTTGTAGTGTATTACATCATTATTATTTTGATCATAAAATTGTCTTGTAGTATCATTAATGCCATGAATAACAATATTTTCAATTAATTCTGGATTGGTATTTTCTAGAATTAATCGAAGATAAACGTCTACTCCACCTACGCAATGAAGAATGTGAGCAACTTTTATTTTAGTCATCCTTTTTTTGAATTAAATAATACGTAAAAATTGAATACCAAATAGCACTATATACTATACCGTCAAATTTATTTAAATAATCGTCGGTCAAATTTGATATGAAAAAATTCACAAAAAAGAACAATACAATACTCTTCTTAGTTTGTATATAAATATAGAGTGGATAGCATAAATAAATTAAACAACCGATAAATCCAATGATTCCATATTTTAAATAATAATTTAAAAATTGATTGTGTGTAATTAGGCCATATTTTTTTAAAAAATGCTGATTGGTTTCTCCATAATACTTAATTAATTCCGTTTTTGCATCTGAGCTTCCATAACCGGTTAAGAATTTTTGATTTCCTAATGCTACAGCAGATTTCCAAATTGATATCCTAGTTACTAAACTACTATAAATGGTCGTTTCTGGATTGGGAATTTCATCAAGTTTGCCAATTTTATCCAAATTACCCGTAATCTGTGTGGTGTATTTTTCAATTGTATATGGAAATTGATAGGCAAATAAAAGGGATAAAGTAACTGAAACTCCGAATGAAATGGAAAAAAAAATCACCTTAAATTTTCTCTGAATATCAAAAGTAAAAAAAAGAATAATTAAATTAATGAGAAAAGTAAACAGTGCTATTCTTGTATTAATGATCAATAAAAAACAAAACGCAACTATAAAAAGTAAAAAAAACAATACGGTTTTTTTAGAAAATTTATGCTCTTTTGCTTCGGTTATGAATGCGTATAAAAAATAAATAGAAATAAAAGAAACATACATATTTAGGGCTGGCGCATGTATTCCAATAAAGTTTGAAAATTCATAACCCATTTCCCATAGATGTATTCCACTTAAATATTTTATGAAATAATCATTCCTAAAAACGATAAATCCAGATAAAAAAATAAGCAACAGTGTTAAAGTTAATATTGCATAGCGTTTTAGTGTTTTTTCTGGATCAAATAATTTATAATTGAAAAGAAATGCTATTGGTATGAGAACGGAGGTTATACTTTTTTCTAAAGATTTATAGCCCTCCCTTAAATTGTCGTTCATAAAGAAAAAAAGAACTTCTAACAACAATGGAATGCTAATAATTAGTATGTACAGTTTGATTTCAGTGGGATTGCTTTTAAAAAAATGCTTTCTATTAAAAACTAGGTAAAGCAAAAATAATATTATTAATATTGTAGCAAGCTTTCTAAAAACTAACGATGTTGCAATTATTAAAATAGAAAATAAAAAAACATTATCTTTTTTTAATACTGAATTTATCATAATAAATAGCAAAATAAATTAACGGAAATATTCCTATTTTATGGCGAACCGCCGAACCCAAATCTGGTTCAAACATACCTTGCACTACAAAATAAGAAAAAACAAATAAAAAAACCCACAATTCATGGTGAAATGCACTCCTGTTCTGGATGCATTTCTCAAACCGTAAATATAAAAGATAAAAGATATAAAACTGCCAAATAATAAACGCCATTACTTGAGGTTTTAAAAGTTGATGAATGGCATTTAAGGGGATATTAACGGAAATATATCCGTAGAAGACCCCAATTGTTTCACCATACCATGAATCTGTAGGTATTGGCGATTGAATCATAGATTGTGCCTCATCGGATCTTAATCGTTCTAAATTATGCATTTCTCTTGTACTCTCAGAAATGTATTTACCAATAATTAATTTATAAGAAAAGGACATTGCTACTGCAATGAATATAGAAAAAAGGATTGTTTTTATCGTCTTGTTGTTTATGTTGATGAAAGTAAACAAGTACATTAATGTTGCAATTACTGGAACAAATAAATAATAGCTTCTAAAAAACAGCCCGAAAATGACAAACAAAGCAAACGATAACCATAGGGTTTTTTGTAAACTGTATTTTTTATCTTTAAAAATAAAGACTATAAGGGATAAATAAATAAAATTAATGAATTCTTTAGAGGGGATACAAATGAATAATGCAATTAAGAAAAAACCAATATATACCAAAAAATTCTTAGTATTTAAACGATTAAAATCTAGGGGAACGCCAATTTTATAGAGCACAAAATAGACTATAGGCAATTGAATTATCGCCACCAAAAAGTAAGGAATAAATTTTAAGAGCGTTATCTTATAAAACAATATTGTAAACGGATAACTCCCTATAAATCCGATTTCGTTGTGAAAATCATTCACAATAATTTTGGCATCATTATAAAATTTAGCGGGTAAAATAAAAGAGCTGACGATTCCAACCAAAAGGCATAATAACACCAGTTGAATAAAAAAATAAACATTTTTATTGATAATTATTTTCATCAAACTCTAAATAGAATATTTATATTATCTTTTTTATAAACATAGTATGCACCTAAAAAATTCCATAAAAGTATGGACACAATTGCGCTAATTGCTGCGCCGTTTAAGTCATAACGAGGAATTAAATAAATATTTAATAAAACATTAATAATAACCGCAGAAAAAATTAATTTGCCTAAAATTTTACCCTTATCGGTCATCAATAAATACATATAGGTGTTTCCGGCTATTGATGCGATTAAATTGCCCATTATCAGTAGTATTAATGTTTCATTTGAAATCAAATACTCTTTCCCAAAAAGGGTTAATATTTCTTTACTAAATAATAAAACCACTACTGAAAAAAATAACGAGAAATAAAAAATAAGCTTAGCAGAAGAGGCGACTGTTTCCTTTAGCTTGCTAACAGCTGTGTTTTTATAATTAAAAGCCATTGATGTTGCCACAGATAAACCTACCGCATTTATAGCTACGCTAATAAAAGAAACAATTTTAAATGCAACTGAATAATAGGCTACATAATTATCTCCAAAATAATATTTTAAAAAAAACACATCTATACTGGACAACAAATACAAGGATACCGTACTTAATGTAATGGGTAAAGAATATTTTAAAATATACTTAAAAGAGTCCTTTGTATATTCAGCTTGGTGCGTAACGTTGTGTTTGTTAAAAACTATAAGCAAAACAATTGAAGATAAAATTGCAATAAATAAGAATCCATAAATAAAAAAATCCACAATAAGACTTGGATTTGTTATTGGGTTTACAACTAAGAAACCGACCATTAAAGGGATGTATTTAATAATATTTCTAAATGTTTCGGAAACAAAAGTTCGCTTTAAAGCCCTTAATATTTCAATATTAATTAAATATATACAATAAAAAAAAAGTACAATGTTTGCCTTTATTATTAGTTCTTTAGTGAATGCATTAATGGGAATAGTCGTAAACGCAACAAGAAACCAAAAAAATAAATTATTGATTAGGTATAAAACAACAATAACACCTATAAGTTTCTTATATATATCAATTATTGCTTGTTTCGAATTATTATATCTTCCTATAAAAAACAATATGGTTTGATCTGCAGACAACATTATTATTGAGCCAATCACTAAAAAATATGAGCGTATAAAGTCGTATTGTCCTACTACTTCAGAAGCATAATTATTGGTAAATAAAAATGTGGTTAGAAAAATGAAAAGAACCCCAGATAATCTTAAAAATAAGGTAAAAAAACTATTGTTATTTATCCCTTCAACTAAAAGAGTCTTTATTTTTGTATACATTATTTGATGGGATTATTGACGAGTATTTTGGTTTATTGGCCTCAATTAATTTACTGTCGGCTGAAAAGCACCTATGCCCACTAATTTTTCTAGTAAAGGATAAAACTGTCCGGTAGTGGTTAAGAAGGGATCATAATTTCCTTTATTGTCTTTTTTGAAAGTGTAATTTCGTGATAAAGAATCAAAAATAACGCCTTCATTAGGTGTTACATATTTTTCTAATTCGGTGTTGTTTATTTCGAAACTTTCGCCAGCAAAAGAAAATTTTAGTGTGTTGACCTTCATCGTCTGATTGCTGTTTTCATGACTTAAATCAAATCGAAAATCGTTGGGTAAAAAATCTTCTGGTAACTCAAAAATAACCGTTTGCGGCACGTCGCTCTTTTCTATATTTTTATAGATTGCCATGTCATCATTGAAAAAACTAATTGAATTGTCTTTATAGTATAAGCAAATTACATCTTTTTCTTTATTTACCATATTGATTTCAATAGTAAATATGTTTTTTTTCTGAACTACTTCAGGTTGTTCTTTCTTTTTTGATGTATCACAAGAAACTAATTGAAAAACAAGAGCTAACAATAACAATACTTTACTTTTTTTCATATTAACTTATTTTATTCTGTACAAAAATATTAAAAATAATGCGCAAAAAACAGCTTCGTACAACCTAATTATTCCATAATTAATCTACCTGTAAGATGTTGCACAACATTTGGAGGCATAATTGGGCGATTTTTCAAAACAATATTTCCAGTACTATATATATTCCCTTCTATCGATTGTATAGGAAAAAAAATTATGTCATTTGATCCCCTGTGATAGACATCGATAGAATTACTTTGCAGTTGTTCTCCGTTAAAAATACCATTTCCCCATGAAAAAAACACTATTAATTGGTCTGTTTCTCCCGAAACATAAAAATTTGACACGTTATTGCTCTCAATATAAACTAATTGTGTGTCTAACTTTAGCCTAAAATCCCCTGTACCCGCTCCGTCGTTTATGTCCACAGAATAAAGCTTCAATTCTGGAAACGTTAACACGCCATCGCTTTTTATTTCTTGCTCCGTTTTACTGTGAATTTCTTCTAAAATTGGCGTCGTTACATACACTATCGTTTGTCCATACTCTCGAGCTAAATTACAGGTAGAACGATCTTTTACCACTAACATATTTCCATCAAGTTGTACCTGAATGTTCTCTAAAATCGTGCTAGGAGCAGCTATTTTTACTTCATAATTAGGACCTTCTTTTACGACCAATCCAATGCCTTCGAATACTTTTATTTTGGTAAAATTTTCGAAAGGAAAGGTTTTAATGATTGCCGTTCCATTACCTTTAAAGCAATCTTCAGAAAGGCCGCATCCTGTCGCCAAAAGCAAACAAAAAATAATGACAATATGTAACCGTTTTTTTCTCATCTATAATCGGACACCTAATGAAACTTCAATTGCTTCTGCACTTGCGTTATGTGTTTTTAATCCCAGTCCGGTAAATACGGTTTTAGTCACATAATATTTTAGTGCCAATCGTTGATAGACATCAACTTCATAATCAAAGGGCTTGTACACATAATACCCAAATTGGGTTTCTATGGATAATTTATTAATGAACAATTCGTGTCCCACAAACAATCCCACTCGCTTATAATCGGTATTTGCATCAGTGTATGATTCGTGTTCTTTTGGAAAGGCTACTGAAACAAATTTAATATAATCTTCTAAATAGCGCGAAAAAAATAAATCGGCTCCAAATTGAAGTGCGCTTTTCCGTCCGATTCGTTTATCGGCATAGGCCCCAACATGATAAAATTGCCGTTGTCCTAAATGAGGCACCGGCCCTTCGGAAACACCCGTTCTAAAAGCGATATTGTATTTGATGCGCTCTGCATACGAAGCAGGAACGGGTAAAGAATCTGTTTTGATTTCTTGCTTTTCTCGCCATCCATAATTCAGGCCAAGGGTGAGGGCAAACGTATTGATGCCGTTGTTTGGGGCTTTGATTCGTCCGTTAGAAAAATGAGTCAGCATAAACCCTGCTTGTACGCCTAAATTCTCAATAATATTTTCTTTTTTATACTGTACTAAAAAATACGTATTGTCCATTACTTTGGTTCCAAAGGCGTTGTTTTTGTTGTTGGTCACTTTATCATAGGGCGACGAAGTTATGCCTATTCCTTGTGAAATACGAAACAGCAACTGACGGTTAAAAAAATAAAAATTATAATGTGCCCCTATAGCATGATTGACGCCTAAATAGTGATTTTTAAAATCAATATACTGATACGAAATACCATAATCGGGATAATTGTATACTTTATGCCATTCTTCTGATCCGTTGGTTTTCCAATTGTAACTGAGTAGAATTCCTTCGGGGTGTCCCGAAATTAAATGGGCAATATCGTTTCTGTGTTTATAAATATTCCCTCTAAAAAATTGAGCATCAAAATAATTACAGCCGTTTTCTTGAGAAAAAGTATAGAGAAATGAACAACATAAAAAAAACAGCAATTGTTTCATTTGCTTTCTATCCTTAAGTTTTTAATGATATTAAGTGCGTTTATTATTGTTCGTTACGATTTTTCGCTGCTTGAAACAAAGCATAGCCTAGCAAATAACCAAAAATTAACAGTAGCGGAAAAAACACCTTTGGATTAAGTAACAAAGGATCAAATTTACGAATGTTGATTACACTGCTTTCCTCTTTTACGATTTTATCATAATTGCTTTCCTTAATGCGAAAAATTTGATTGGCATATATCAATTCGTCTTTCTTTTGTACCAACTCGGGCAAACTATTTTTTTCTGAAATAGAAACGGTTGCATTGGAACTGTTAGACGATAATAAACCAATAATCTTATCAATTTGACCAATTAACGAATCGTTTAATATGATTTTATCTCGAACGTTTTTAAGATTTATTTTTTGTTGGGTCTCAAAATACGGACTCGTATTCAAGTACTTCAATAACGGGGCAATAAAAGCTTCTTTCGAAAGCATTCCCTCAGTAGTAATAGTAATTTTGTGGTGGTAATAATTCATTCCGATGGTTTCATCGTTCATGATTTTATCCATACCTCCTTCTTCAGTCATTAATTTGATCAATTCGAAGTTGTTTTCGTTCTCTTTATCATTTACAAAAGGAAATAAGGCCGGATAGGCTTCAATTTCGATTTTCTTGATTCGATCCGAATGCTGTATTCCAATTTGACTAAAAAAAGCACGATCCTTTTCTCTCAATTTGGAATTAATTTGGGCTATTTTAGTATATACGTATTCGTTACTTTTAAAGTTTGGAATAACCGATACTTCATGCGTATAGCTTTTTGATCCTAACAAAAAAGCAGCAACAACACCAATAATAGCGAGCAGTAATAGCAAAATTACCTTCTTTTTTAAAAAGAAAAGAAATTTAAAAAACGAATCTATTATCCCTTTAAAAAAGTTGCTGATCCCTTTTCCAATTTGTCCTAAATCAATTTCCTGGTCTTGAGAATGTGTACTCATACTATTTTTTTACATTAAAAATTTGTTCAATTATTTTGATTGTTATCAAATAGGTGGGTTTTACCCCGGTTGTTCCTAGTCCACCCGAAGCCAATGTGCTTCCGGTTTCCAGCGGATTATCTGAAGCATAATACGCATAACGCACTTTTACGCTTGGATTGATACTCTTTCTTATTTTAGACGCCGATTGAATGGCTTTCTGATAATAGGCTCCTTCCATCTCCAAACCAATGGCTTGCCAAGTTGACTCATGAAAAAACTTCAACAAATCTCTGTTTTGCAAAGAAGTTCCTAAAACTGTAATCATTGGTCCTTCAAAAACCGGAATGCCATTTCCGCTCAACATTGCTGCTGTTAATTCGTTTTCAAAACAATAATTGTCGGCCGTTCCTTCGTTTACGTGAGCAGTCGGAATCATAATATCTCCTTTTCCTCCTTCTAAAATTCCGGCTTTTCCCATGATAGAAACCGATTCTACGTTCATGAAAATTTTACCTTTTTCGGTTTTATAAGGCTTTAATAGCTCGTCAATTGTTTCGTAAGCTTGTTCGCCAAACGCATAATCCATTACAATCAAAACTGGCTTATTATTACCTAAATCGGCTGTGGCAAATGCCGTTTTAGACAGGTCAATTTTTGCTGTATCAAAAATTTGCACGTCTATATTAGTGCCCGATCGATCGGGCAACGATATCATTCCTTGTTGTAACGCAAAATCTTCTACTTTCTTGCGCAACTCTTTATTATTTGAACTGCTTAAATCTTCAAATATTTGAAAATCAGCAGCATCCTTGTATTTTTTTCCAAGAACAGGTTCTGCAAAAATAGAATTCATCACACTGTGCATGTTGGCACTAATGATGTGAATGGGTCGCTCCATCAACTGATTTTTAACCAATACTTCTTTGATATGGTTGGCCCAAATTTCGCCATAAATATGATGTCCCAGTCTTTCACGTAAAATCGGACTGAAGGTAATGGTTCTTTTGTTGTTATCAACCACTTCTTCTATAGCTAGTTTTCCTAACCAATAAACAATGTGTAAAAACCGTTCTGGTGTTTCCGTTGTTCCAAAATCGTTATAAATAGCTTTTACTTCGGCAAACGATCTGCCTAAAATATTGGAAACATGTGAAATGGCTTTTTCTCTATCAACTAATGTCAGCTTTTTATTTTGCAACACGAGTTGTTCTAGTTTTTCCCAATCGCGCGTAAATCTTCCTTCCTCATCAATCAAAACCTTATCTTTTATTTTATGCGATTCGATAAAAATAAAGGTTAAGTGAGTTAAAATATCATATATATCCGAGCGGCCTCGCGTGATTTCGATATTCATTTGCTCGTCGTCGATGCGGTAGCAATTTCTTCTTCTCTTAGGTGGAACAATTGCTGTAAAATGAGAACTCGAATAGCCCTCATCAGACGTTAAATTGATGTAACGACATTGCTCAATACCAACAGGCAATCGTTCAATAACATACAGCAATCCGTTCAATTCTACCTTTTCTTCGGCAATGGAGCCGTAAATTTCTGGTCGAAGCGCCAATAATGCTTCTCTTAACGTTTCTCCTGAAACACCCATCGGCTTGTAAAAACCTCTGTTAAACAAATGTCTCATGGTAATGTACAGTCGCTCAATAGCTGCTGAGGACTCTTGCGCTCTAGAGCGCGAAATGTTTTTAATGTCTTTCATTATATATGTTTATCTAACCTGCAAAAGTACAACTTTATTTTTAGTTCGATAATATAAGGCTAATTGCGGGCTCATTTATGCCTAATTTATCTGGGAATTCCGCCACTTGTTTGCTCCAAATTCCATAGGCATAGGTATAAAAAAAATCGCGTACGACATAATTATATAAGACATAGGGTTGGTACTTAGTGCCCAACTTGTTTTGTTCAATCAATAACTTTTCATACGCCACAAAAAGGCCGGTTTTAGGAAATTCTAAATCAAAATTACTAAGATTAAATTTGTGCTTCATAACTCCTTTGGTTAAAGTAACAATATAATCTTTGGTTAACAATTCTTGCCCTGGCGCACCTTTAGCGTCTACACTGTAAAAATGTAATTTAATAGTAGCATTATCTATTCTGCTGTCTGTAAAAATGGTTATTTCTTTAATAAAGCGGTTCTTAGCAAAGGATTTCTCATAAGGAAAGTATTTTGCTTCTATTTTAGGACCATTATCAAAGGCTTGAAAAGTGCTGTTTTTAATTGTACCTATTTCAACTTGCTTGGTTTCTTTCTTGTTTAGAATTACCATTTCTTTTAAATCAAAAACGGTGGGATTTAAAAAAACGGTTGCTGTTTGATTGGCTTTGAGTGTTTTTTTGTCATATCCTAAAATCGAAAAAACAATGTTTTTATCAGATGTCGTCGCTAAAGCAAAACTTCCATCCATTTCAGAAGTTGTGCCAGTAGTTTCGCCATCCACCCAAATATTCACATACGGAATTGGTTCGCCTGAAATGCTGTCTTTGACTACTCCACGGATTTGGGCAGAGGCATAAAACCCAAGCAAAAGCAAAACCAACAAAAGTCTTTTTTCTTGCATCTTTTTTCTATTCGATAGCTAATAAATCGGCAATTTTTCTATCGTTGGTCAACCTTGGTAATTTATTTTGGCCGCCTAATTTGCCCTGGGATTTCATATATTCTTGAAAGCCGTTTTGCTGTACTTTTGTTACCACAACAGTACGCAATACATGACCCACAATCAAATCGTCATAATATACATTTTGCTTGCGCATGGCAGCATCTATCCGTAGGGCAAAAGCGGATAAATCGTTAGGTTCGTTTTCAAATTCAACGAACCATTCGTGATAGGGCAGACCTTCTATTGGATTAATTTGGGGCGCTACGGTGAATTCGTTTACGCGAACATCGGTTCCTTCCATGGCTTCTTTCAAGGCTGCTTCTACTTCTTTCCCAATCACATGCTCACCAAAAGCCGAAATATAATGCTTGATTCGTCCCGAGACAATCACACGGTACGGTTTCAAACTAGTAAATTGAACAGTATCGCCAATATTGTATGCCCAAAGTCCGGCATTGGTAGAAATAATTAAAACATAATTAATGCCCAACCCCACTTCTCCAATCGTGTATCGCTTTGGGCTTTCGGTAAAAAATTCATCGGCTTTGATGAATTCGTAAAAAATGCCAGAATTCAAGAGCAACAACATGCCTTTTTCCTTTTGGGAATCTTGATACGCAAAAAATCCTTCAGAAGCCGGAAACAACTCTATAGAATCGACTTTTCTGCCAATTAGATTTTCAAATTTAGCACGGTACGGTTCATAATTTACTCCGCCGTATATAAATAAATTAAAGTTTTTAAAAATTTCGCCCACAGACTTATTTCCTTTCGCCCTGAGTTTTTCAAAATACATTTGCACCCAACTCGGAATCCCAGAAATAACCGTCATGTCTTCTGAAAAAGTTTCTGCAACTATAGCGTTTACTTTCGACTCCCAGTCTTCTATGCAATTGGTTTCCCAACTGGGTAAGCGGTTTTTTTGAAGGTAACTCGGAATAAAATGGGCAACAATTCCTGATAATCGTCCGAGTTTGATTCCGTTTTTATCTTCCAAAATAGGGCTTCCTTGCAAGAAAATCATTTTCCCATTTACAAAGTCGGCCTTACCGGTTTCATGTATATAACTTAAAATTGCGTTTCTAGCGGCTTGAATATGAAAAGGCATCGATGCTGCCGTGAGTGGAATATATTTGGCACCCGATGTGGTCCCTGAAGTTTTAGCAAAATAGAGCGGTTTTCCAGGCCAAAGGATATTTTCTTCTCCGTTTACCACCAAATCAACATAGGGTTTTAAACCTTCATAATCGCGCACGGGGACGTTTTGAGCAAAATCGGTGTGGGATTTTATCGAACTAAAGTGATGCTCCTTTCCAAATTTCGTTTGTGCCGCGGATTTGAGCAAGCTCGCCAACACTTTTTCCTGAGTAGCAACGGGATTGTTTGCCCACTTTTGCGTTTTAATATGAATTCTTTTGGCAAATAATTTTGCTGCAAAGGCTTTTACAGACATGTTAATTGAAATTTATGAATTGGGTAGGATCAATCGGAAAACCATCTTTCCAAAGTTCAAACCGTAATGTGGCGTTTGTTTTTTGTGGTATCGAAGTTCCTGCTAAGGCAATTACCTCGCCCGATTTTACTATATTTCCTTGTGATTTTGTAACCGATGCCGCATTTTTATACACCGACAAAATATCGTCTTTGTGGCGAATAATCACTACATAACCCGAACTGGGTGTCCAATCTGAAAAAATGATAGTACCGGCACCAATAGATTTTATAGGTGTGTTTTTACCCAAAGCTACTGTGACCGCTAAATGTTTGTTTTTTGGACTATATTTTTCGATAATTGTACCTTGTACTGGCGCAAACAAGACAAAGCCAACTTTGGGTTGGGCCGAATCAAACACGTTGAATTTATCTTCTTTTATTACCTGATCTCGCAATTTTTTTTCATTTTCCGTAGGCACTATCGAAGCCTCATCTATACCTTCTGGGCCCAGTGCTTTTATGGAATCTTTATTCAGTTTTGCATATTCTAAATCGCCGGTTAATACTTTTTTGATGGATGTAATATAGGCGTTGTTTATTTTTACCGATTGCTCTAAAGAATCTGATTTTATAGCCATTTCAAGGGCTTCTTGCTTTAACTTTGAAGAAGCGTACCCCGGAATGTATTCGCGAAGCGGAGTAAAAGCAATGATATAGGTGGTAACAAAAATGATGAAAATGGCGCCCACAGATCCCACTACAAAAACATTCATCAAATTTAATTTCAATGAAAATGTTTCCTCAAATGAGTCCTCGTTCAGAATGACCAACCTCCTTTTTGTATACAATTTTTTAAGAAGTTGCTGTCTTTTTAGTTGGTAATTGGACATTTTTATACACAAATTAGTATCACAAATATACTAAATACAAGCTGTTGTTACTTTAATACGTAGAATAATTCGATAAAAATTAAGGGTTTGTGAATTTCTTATTATCTTTGTAACACATTAAACGAATAAACGTTATAAATATCTATATCATGGGAAAATTAGGTCTTACCGAAATATTAGTCATTTTAGCTATTGTATTATTACTTTTTGGAGGTAAAAAAATTCCAGAATTAATGAAAGGGTTAGGAAGTGGTATCAAAGAATTTAAAAACGCTGCGAAAGACGACCAACCGGCTAATTCTAAAAAAGAAACGGAAACGAAAGAATAATTTTTAAAAAATTCCAATAAAAAAATTCCAAATTCCAAATTTAAAAACTTGGGGTTTGGAATTTTATTTTTTTGGTTTTTTGTTTATAATATCATCGTCAACTGAATGCGTTTTCTCGCTTCATCCACCTCAACCACTTTAACCTGCACGTGCTGGTGCATTTTTACTACTTCGTTTACATCGGCAACATAGCCTTCTTTCAGTTGGGAAATATGAACCAAGCCGCTTTCTTTAATTCCTACGTCTACAAAACAACCAAAAGCAGTTATGTTGTTAACAATTCCCGGTAATAGCATACCTGTTCGTAAATCTTTTATGGTTTTAACATTGGGGTCAAATTCAAAAACTTTAGCTGCCTTTCTGGGATCCAATCCAGGTTTTTCTAATTCTTTAATTATATCTTTCAACGTTAATATTCCAATTTCTTGTGAACAATATTTTTCAGGTTGTATTTGGGCTATTTGTTCTTTGTTGGCAATTAATTCGGTAGTTTTGATGCCTAAATCTTTGGCCATTTTTTCTACAATTGCATACGCTTCTGGATGTACTGCCGAATTATCCAAGGGGTTTTTTCCGTCTTTAATTCGAATAAACGCTGCGGCTTGTTGGTAGGCTTTTTCACCCAATCGTGGTACTTTTTTTAGTTGTTTTCGCTCTTCAAAGGGACCATTTTCAGATCGATAGGCTACAATATTTTCGGCCATTTTTTCTCCGATTCCCGAAACATAGCTCAACAAAGATTTACTCGCAGTGTTGATGTTGATGCCCACCGCATTTACACAACTCATTACGGTAACATCGAGTGCTTGTTGCAACTTGGTTTGGTCTACATCGTGCTGGTATTGACCCACACCGATTGATTTTGGATCAATTTTTACCAATTCGGCTAAGGGGTCGGAAAGGCGGCGTCCAATAGAAACCGAACCTCGAACGGTTACATCGTAATTTGAAAACTCTTCTCGCGCAATTTTACTCGCCGAATACACCGAAGCTCCGGCCTCAGAAACCACAAAAACTTGAACGGGCTTATCAAATGCAATCTTTTTAATAAAAAATTCCGTTTCACGCGATGCTGTTCCGTTTCCAATAGAAATGGCTTCGATGTTGTACGCATTTACCATCGAACGAATTTTTTTCATCGCCATAGCGGTATCATTTTGTGGCGCGTGGGGATAAATGGTTTCGTTGTGTAATAAATCGCCTTTTTCGTCCAAACAAACCACTTTACAACCCGTTCGAAACCCCGGGTCAATAGCTAAAATTCTTTTTTCTCCTAATGGTGGCGCCAATAATAACTGACGTAAATTTTCTGAAAATACAACAATGGCTTTATTATCGGCTTTGGCTTTGGCTTCTTGTAGGGTTTCGTTTGAAATTGCCGGTTCTAACAAGCGTTTGTAACTGTCTTTAATAGCTAATTCTAGATGTGTTCTGGCCTCTGATTGTTTGTTTTTTATAGTGTTTTCAATAATGAAATCTATCGCTTCTTCTTTTACAACCGCAACATTTAATTTGACAAAACCTTCGGATTCGGCACGCAACATGGCTAATAATCGGTGCGATGGTGTTTTTAAAAGTGTTTCTTCCCACTCAAAATATTGACTGAATTTTTGAGCGGCTTCATCCTCTTTTTTAGTTTTAACAACCTTAGTTGTAATCACCGCTTTTCGTTGAAACATGCGACGTAAATTTTTACGAATAAATAGATTTTCATTAATCCACTCCGCAATAATATCACGAGCACCTTGTAAAGCTTCGTCTTCATTTTTTACATTAGAATTCAAATAGTTAGAAGCTAAAAATTCAATATCATCATTTTTTTGACTCATGATAATTTTAGCCAAGGGCTCCAAACCGTTTTCACGAGCTACATCGGCTTTTGTTTTTTTCTTCTTTTTATAGGGTAAATAAAAATCTTCTAATTCTTGCAAATCAAAACTATTTTCAATTTTAGTTTTCAATTCGGGCGAAAGTGCATTTTGCTCTTCAATCGATTTTAAGATGCTTTCTTTTCGCTTGACGATTTCTTCAAATTGTTTATTTAATTTTGAAATGGTTTCGATTTGTACCTCATCTAAATTGCCGGTTTGGTCTTTTCGGTATCGCGAAATAAAAGGTATGGTACAATCTTCGGAAAGTAATTGTATCGTAGCTTCGATACTTTTTACAGCTATTTGAGTTTGATTGTGTATGAATTGAATGTGGTTCATGATGGAATTAAATTTGGCCACTAAAATACTATCTTTGAATAAAAATATGTGACTATGGAACCAATATTATTGTATTTATTATTAATAAATTTATTAACGCTTTTTATTTGGGGATACGATAAACAAAGGGCTAAAAAAAACAGACAACGTATTTCGGAAACGCGCTTATTATTACTCGTTTTATTCGGTGGTTTCTTCGGTGGTATTTTTGGAATAGTGCTCTTTAAACACAAAGCATCCAAACAATCTTTTTTATTAAAATTTACAGGTGTCGCTTTGCTTCAGTTGATCCTTTTACGCTTTGTACTAAGAATATTATGGGAATAATGATAATTTAATCCTGAACAATAAAATCTTTAGGATCTTCTTTTTTGAATTCGGGCTGAATCGTTATGTGGTTGATGCCAAAATTTTGGAACAAGACCAATTCTATCCGATGCAATACCTCGTCAAATTGTGTTAAAGTGAAATCTTCCGGGCAATCCAAATGGGCTTCCAAGTGAATTTCTTCTTCGTTTAAGTGCCACACATGTATGTGGTGTAACTTTCCGGCACCAGATACTTTGTGTACTTCTCTAACAATCTCTTTAATATCAATGTGTTCAGGTGTAAAAAGCATCAACATTTTGGTTGCTTTTAATATTAAATCATAACCAACCACAATTAAGTAAATAGCAATTAAGATAGTCATTACGCTATCGACCCAATACCAACCATATAACTTCATCAATAATCCTCCAAACAATACTGCAATGGAAGCCATCATATCGGTTAGCAAATGCAAGTAGGCTGATTTCATGTTTAAATTATGATCGGCGTCTTTTTTTAATAAAATAACCGACAAACCATTGACTACAATTCCCAGTGTGGCCAACCAAATCACTAAATTGGATTTAATTTCGTGTGGGTTTATAAAACGTTCAATAGCACCATAAATTAAGATAAAAGCCACAATAATTAAAGTGGCCGCATTTATAAATGCTGCTATTAATTCGGCTCTTTTTAATCCAAAAGTTTGATCAATAGAAGCTTTTCGTCTGGATAATTTGTTAGCTACTAAACTAAATACTAAAGAAAGTACGTCCGAAAAATTATGGAGTGCATCCGAAATTAAAGCTAAACTGCCTGAGATAATACCGCCAACAACTTGCGCTATTGTAATTAGTAAATTCAATAATATGGAATAGACTAAGTTTTTAGCTTTTACTTCGTGTTTCTCTATGTGAACGTGATCGTGGATCATTACTAGTCTTATTTGCAAGCAATTTTATGGACACGGTTGGCGTGTCTACCCCCTTCAAAAGGTGTGTTTAAAAACGTATCCACCATTTCAATTGCCTGTTGAATGGATGTATATCTTGCAGGGATACTGATAATATTTGCATCGTTATGTTGGCGTGCAAGTGCTGCAATTTCTTTTGTCCAACACAAGGCGGCGCGAATATCTTGATGTTTGTTTACTGTCATAGCTATTCCATTTCCGGAACCACAAATCACAATTCCTATATCCGCTTTTTTACTTTCAACATCATAAGCAACGGGATGACCAAAATCAGGATAATCTACACTTTCAAAAGCATCGGTGCCATGGTTGTAAATAGTGTGTCCTTTTTCTTCTAAAAATTGAACGATTGCTTTTTTGTAGTCGGGACCAGCATGGTCGTTTCCAATAGATATTTTCATGATTGTGTGTTGTTTATTTTTACAAAATTACTAAAGTTACTTCTAGTTATGACGTGCGGCTTTTATTTTTTGATGTTTTTATAACCAAAGTGTTTGTTTTCAAAGAATTATATAATAAAATTAAGTAAATCATAAGGAATGTTAATTGTTTTTTTTAATTCATTGATAATCAATTAATTTTAATTTAACAACAACTGTTAACAACTTTGGATAGAAAATAAAAACTTTTTTAGACTGGTGTTAAAATTATTTGTAATCCAAAATGGAAATTAAAAAAGCAAGATAAGTTTTACTTATTTATGGATAATTTATCACCATTTATTTCTTGTTTATTAACAGAATTACACGATAAAAGTTATTTACAAAAAGTATAGTAAGACTATTATAAACAGTTGTTGATAATCTGTTTTTATTTTTGTTTTTACCGCTAAAATTCAAGTTGTTATAGGATATAATTTATGTTAATTAAATTGTATAAGTAGTTATAACTTAAAACAAACTTATTTTTACAAAAACTTATACTAACTATTAACACACTATAATCATCATCATAAATTTAAATTTAATTAAAACTATTTTATGTTGTTTTTAATAATTGTTGAAAACTTCAATATATTCAAATTTGTTATTTTTTGGTTAATTCTGATTTCTGATTTCTAAATTTTAAATTCTTCTTCGTAACTTTCAACATTATTAGAAAAGATACAATGAGTAAGAAACCCAAAAAATTAGGAAATAAACCCAAAGATTTCACAGCACAACTTTATAAAATACTCTCCAAAGAACCCACAAAATCCTATAATTACAAACAAATTGCAGCGATATTAGAACTTTCAGATACCAAGAGCAGAAATGAAATTATTAGGGATTTAAAAATACTAAAATCACAAGATAAAATTCATGAAACAGAGATTGGAAAATACCAAATAATTTCCAAAGCGGAGTATTATGAAGGAATTATTGATATGACATCTCGAAAGAACGGCTATTTTGTTTGTGAAGATTTAGAAGATGATGTATTTGTCCCGTTTATAAATTTAAATCATGCTTTAGATGGAGATAAAGTGAAAGCTTATATTTACAATAGAAGAAGTTCACGCAAACCAGAAGCAGAAGTTTTAGAAATTTTAGAACGTAAAAAAACTGAATTTGTTGGTGTAATTGATATTCAAAAAAACTTTGCTTTTGTTTCAACTACCAATGCTAAAATGTATACCGATATTTTTATCCCAAAAAATAAAATTGGTACTGCAGAACATGGAGATGTTGTATTAGTAAATCTTGAAGATTGGCCTAAAAAAGCAGATTCTCCATTTGGTTCGGTACTAAAAGTATTAGGAAAACCAGGTGAACACAATACTGAAATTCATGCGATACTAGCCGAATACGGATTACCCTACGATTTTCCAATTGAAGTAGAAGCGTATGCGAATAAAATTGATACTTCCATAACCGAAGCAGAAATAAAAAAACGTAGAGATATGCGAAATATCTTAACGTTTACAATTGATCCAAAAGATGCAAAAGATTTTGATGATGCTTTATCGTTTCAAGTATTAGAAAATGGAAATTATGAAATAGGTGTCCATATTGCTGATGTTTCACATTATCTTCAAGAAGGAACAATTTTAGATGATGAAGCTTATAACAGAGCTACTTCGGTGTATTTAGTAGACCGAGTAGTTCCAATGTTACCCGAAGTATTATCCAACTTCGCTTGTTCATTACGTCCACATGAAGAAAAATATACATTTTCAGCAATTTTTCAATTAAATAATAAAGCAGAAGTAGTGGATTCGTGGTTTGGAAGAACTGTAATTTATTCGGATCAACGTTTTGCGTATGAAGAAGCTCAGCATATTATAGAAAGTAAAATTGATAGTATTCCAGCCGAAATTTCATTAACAGGAAAAGAATATATCGTTCCAAAACCAATAGTTGATGCTACACTTAAAATGGATGAATTAGCAAAAATTCTAAGAAGAAAAAGAATGGCAGCTGGCGCAATTTCATTTGATAAAGTAGAAGTAAAATTCAATTTAAACGAAGCAGCAGAACCTATTGGAGTATATTTTAAACAAAGTAAGGATGCCAATCATTTGATTGAGGAGTTTATGCTGTTAGCTAATAGAAAAGTAGCAGAATTCATTGGAAAACAAAAGAAAACCTTTATTTATAGAATCCACGATGAACCAAATGAAGATAAATTAATCAATCTTCAAACTGTGATTGCAAAGTTTGGATATTCTATTAATTTCCGTTCAAAAAAAGACATTTCGAGTTCGTTGAATAATTTACTTTTAGAAGTACAAGGTAAAAAAGAACAAAATTTAGTGGATACTCTTACAATTAGAAGTATGAGTAAAGCAGCATATTCAACTGAAAATATTGGTCACTATGGATTAGCATTTGATTATTACAGTCATTTTACTTCACCAATTCGTCGTTATCCCGATGTAATGGCACACCGATTATTACAACACTACATTGATGGTGGAAAAAGTGTGAATGAAGAAGAATACGAGGAGAAATGTGTGCATTCCTCGCAAATGGAAGGTTTAGCCGCTCAAGCCGAACGCGATTCTGTGAAATATATGCAAGTAAAATACATGCAAGATCATAAAGATCAAGAGTTTTTAGGGGTAATTTCTGGGGTAACTGAATGGGGAATTTATGTAGAAATCATCGAAAATAAATGCGAAGGAATGTGTAGAATTCGTGAAATTAGAGATGATTATTATACCTTTGACGACAAACAATATGCTTTGGTTGGTGAAGTTTCTAAAAATATGTTACAATTAGGAGACGAAATTTACGTTACAGTTAAAAATGCTGATTTAGTGAAAAAACAACTGGATTTTCATTATTTAAGAAAGAGAGAGTAATTTTAGTAAAAAGTAATTATTTAAAAAAAAATGAAAAAAATAATTTATAGTTTATTGTTAATGAGTTCATTAACATATGCACAACTTGAAAAAAACGTAGGTGATTTTACTAAAGTTACCTCTTTTGATAAAATAGATGTTAACTTAGTAGCTGCTACTGAAAATAAAGTGGTATTAACAGGTGCTCATTCAAAAGATGTAGAATTAGTTAATAAGAATGGTGAATTAAAAATTAGAATGCCATTAATAAAAATGTTGTCGGGTTATTCGGTTTCTGCTACCGTTTATTATAAAAAAATAGAAGCAGTTGAAGCAAACGAAGGTAGTAGAATTACTTCAAAAGACACTATTTCTTCACTTAATTTTGATATTATTTGCAAAGAAGGATCAGATATTAAACTTACTAATTTACAAGCCGATCGTTTACAAATTCGTGTTTCACAAGGAAGTGTTGTTACTGTTATTGGAACTGTAAAAAACCAAGATGTTATATCGAATTCGGGTGGAAAATATGACGGACAAGATTGTAAAACCGAACAAACAGAAGTTACTGTAAACGCGGGTGGAATGGCTTATGTGTATGCTTCCGATTTAGTGAATGCAAAAACAAGAGCTGGAGGAGAAATTACGATTTATGGTAAACCCAAGCAAATAATAGAAAAAAGTGTAGCTGGAGGATCTATTGAACAAGCAAAATAACAGGAATAACGCTTCCGTATTTTGCTGGTAAATTTTTTGTAAATTCGTATATTATTGATCGAACTAAATACCAAACACTTGATTATACAAGACATTTTAGCGGCTATTCCCTGGGGTTTTTTACTTGCCATTTCTATTGGCCCTGGTTTTTTTGTATTATTAGAAACCAGTATTACTAAAGGATTTAAAGCAGCTTTTACGTTAGATTGTGGGATCATTTTTAGTGATATTATTTTTATCTTAATTGCTTATTTTGCTTCCAATCAAATTTTAGCACAGTTCAAAGACAATCCAAATTTATATATTATTGGCGGATCAATAATGTCAGTTTATGGTGTGATTTCCTATATACAATTGAAGAAAAAATTTGAGATTGATGAGGATAAAGATATTGATGATATCCCTAATAATAATTACCTAGGTTTATTTTTTAAAGGCTTTTTCTTAAATGTAATTAATATTGGTATTTTAGGTTTTTGGATGATGGTCATCATCACACAAGGGCCTCGTTTACAAATGGTACCATCCCGTGTTTTCACTTTTTTTGTAGCTACTTTATTTTTTTATTTAGCTATTGATGTGGTAAAAATCATCTTAGCCAAACAATTAAAACATCGTTTAACACCTGTAAATATCTACAAAATCAAAAGAGTTATTAGTTTTATTTTAATCATTTTTGGGGTGTTCTTTTTATTACAAGGCGTATTTCCAGGATTTAAAGAGAAAGTGGTTCACGAAATAGAGGTAACCCGTTAGTTTTTAAATAATGATCAAAAAAAACCTCCTAATTTCTTAGAAGGTTTTGAGGCATCGTCCGGATTCGAACCGGAGTAGACGGTTTTGCAGACCGCTGCCTAGCCGCTCGGCCACGACGCCATTGTTTGAACGGACTGCAAATTTACATTTTATTTCCTCTTTTCCAAAAATAATATCTATTTATTAAGTAGAAATAATTCGTTTTTAAGTTTACTTTTGCACTACATTATAGTCCATTAGTTATGAAGAATTTACGTTTTCTTAAACCAATAATAAGTTATTTTTGTATTGGGTTACTCATTACAACCTCGAGTAGAATACTATTGTTCTTAATTTTTAAAGAACGCGTAGTTGAAAATGACAATTTTAGCCAGTTATTTAGTATTGGATTGCGGTTCGATATTATTCTATTAAGTTATACTGCATTTTTTCCTACCCTGCTGATTTTATTATTACCAGATACTATATTACAAAAGATTAAAAAATTTATAAACGTTTATTTTATTTTCTTTTTATTCTTGTTTTTTTTGATGGAATTAGCCACACTCGATTTTATCAAACAATATGATACACGCCCCAATAGGTTGTTTCTCGATTATTTAATTTATCCTAAAGAAGTAATAGGAACCTTATTAAAAAGCTATTTACCGTCTTTACTTATCTCTGCCATTTTATTAAACAGTGCCCTTTATTTTGCCTTGAAACATGGTAAAAAAATATTTTATCCTGTGGCAGGTAATTATAAAACAAAGCTAATATTATTTCCTGTAATTGCTTTTTTGATGGTTTTTGGAGCCCGCGGCAGTTTAACGTCAAAACGCCCTATAAATGCAAGTAATGCCATTTTTTGTTCGGACCAAATGACCAATTCTTTAGGATTAAATTCATTGTATACTGTAGCTTTTGCTGCTTATGCCATGAAAAGCGAAGGTGATGTAAAAAAGTATGGAAAAATGGATGAGTTGGAAGCGTATTCAAGAGTAAAAAAATACATGGACGAAACTGAATTTCTTTCTGAAACAAACCCTTTTTTGCATACCGTTACTCCAGATACTATTCAACCGAAGTATAACGTGGTTGTTTTTTTACAAGAAAGTTTAGGTGCCGAATATGTGGGTTGTTTGAATGGTTTACCATTAACACCACAATTGGATAAATTAAGCAAAGAAGGGCTGTTGTTTACAAATCTATATTGTACAGGTACACGAAGTGTTAGAGGTATTGAACAGGTTACCTCTGGATTTTTACCCAATCCTTCTGAGAGCGTTGTAAAATTAAGTGGATCTCAACAAGGATTTTTCACCTTGGCTGAAGCTTTTGGAAAACAAAATTACGATACTAGTTTTATATATGGAGGCATGGCAAATTTTGATAATATGGCTTCTTTTTTCAATGGAAACGGATTTAAAAATATTATTGATGAAACCGATTTTGACGCCGATGGAAAAAAATATGCTATGAAAGGAACTTGGGGATATTGTGACGAAGATTTAGCAGTAAAAGCCAATGATTATTTTAAATCATTAGGAAGAAAGTCGTTCTTTTCTCTAATGTTTTCTACCTCCAACCATGAACCTTTTGAGTTTCCTGACGGAAGAATACAATTACACGAACAACCCAAAAACACTGTAAATAACGCCATGAAATATGCCGATTTTTCTATCGGAAAATTCTTCGAATTAGCAAAAAAAGAGGCTTATTTTAAAAACACTGTTTTTGTGGTAATTGCTGATCACAATACCAGAACTTATGGTAAAAGCTTGGTGCCAATCAATAAATTCCATATCCCAGCTTTGATTATTGCGCCTAATGTAAAAAAAGGAACAACCTATGATCAATTGGCCAGTCAAATGGACATTCCTTCCACGGTTTTAGCATTATCTGGAATCACCACAAAATCGCCAATGCCGGGACGTAATTTGATAAAATTACCCAAAGGTACCAAAGGACGAACCATAATGTTGTTTCATGAAACGTATGCGTTTCGTGTTGAAAACGATGTAATCATCATGAATCCAAATAGCAAACCTTTGCAGTTTAAAGTAAAGAGTGATACCGAACTAATTCCCGCTCCTTTGAACGAAGAATTAGCCAAAGATGCTCTGGCTCATATTGTAGCCTCGAGTAATTTGTATAAAAATAGAGCTTATAAATCGGAATAAGTGTAATGATCAACGGTTAGTTTCTGTATTCTTCCATTTCAATGGTAACTGCTTCCACATCTCCACCAATAGGCGGATTCAATTTTGATACCGCTAACTTGATTCGAGATATGGATGGAATTTCTGAAAAACATCGTTTAATGATCCTTTGGCCCACATGTTCTAATAATTTAGAACGTATTGCCATTTCGTCTACTACAATTTTATTCAGAACAACATAATCTACGGTGTCGGTTAGTTCATCAGATTGTGCTGATTTTCGCAAGTCTGTTTTTATTTCTAAATCCACGCGGTAATTGGATCCTATTTTAGCTTCTTCCACCAAACAACCGTGATACGAAAAGGTTCTGATGTTTTGTAATTTAATTATTCCCATAAAATTTTAGTATCAAGTTTGAGGTTTTTTGGTTTCAAGTTGTTTTCTTTATCCAAAGTTACATAAAACCTGTAACTTTTAAACTTGAAACTTGAAACATTTTCTATCTTTGCATAAAAGATAGAAAAACAATGTCAGCAGAAGATAAATCATTGAATTTTATAGAACAAATCATTGAAGACGATTTAAAAAATGGTTTGAGCCAAGATAAATTACGTTTTCGATTTCCTCCCGAACCTAATGGATATTTACATGTGGGTCATGCGAGTGCCATTTGCTTAAATTTTGGCTTAGGAATCGATTATAAAGCGCCTGTAAATCTTCGTTTTGACGATACAAATCCTTCAAAAGAAGAACAAGAGTATGTTGATGCCATCAAACGCGATGTAGAATGGTTGGGTTTTCAATGGGATAAAGAATGTTATGCTTCTGATTATTTCCAACAATTGTATGATTGGGCAGTGGAATTGATCAAAAAAGACAAAGCCTATGTGGATAGCCAAACTTCAGAAGAAATGGCACAACAAAAAGGTACTCCAACTACCCCAGGAACAGATTCGCCTTATAGAACCCGTTCTATAGAAGAGAATTTGGATTTATTTACCCGCATGAAAAACGGTGAATTTGAAAAAGGAACTCATGTTTTGCGTGCTAAAATATCAATGGGAGCTAATAATATGTTGATGCGTGATCCAATTATATATCGCATCATGCATGCACACCACCATAGAACTGGGAACGATTGGTGTATTTATCCAATGTATGACTGGGCACATGGAGAAAGTGATTATTTAGAACAAATATCACATTCCTTCTGTACTTTAGAATTTTTACCCCATCGTGAATTATACGATTGGTTTTTGAACCAAATATATGATTCCACAAAAGTACGTCCTAAGCAAAGGGAGTTTGCCAGAAGAAATTTATCGCATACAGTTGTTTCTAAACGAAAATTATTACAATTAGTAGAAGAAAAGCATGTAACTGGATGGGATGATCCTAGAATGAGTACGATTTCAGGAATGAGAAGACGTGGCTATACACCTACAGCTATTCGAAATTTTGCCAAAACGATTGGAATTGCAAAACGCGATAATTTAATTGATGTTTCGCTATTAGAATTTTGTGTACGCGAAGATTTAAATAAAATAACACCCCGTGTGATGGCTGTTTTAGATCCTGTAAAACTAGTAATCACTAACTATCCTGACGGTCAAGAAGAATGGTTAGAAGCTGAAAATAATCCAGAAGAAGCGGTAATGACCTACAGAAAAGTACCTTTTTCAAAAGAAATATATATCGAAAGAGAAGATTTTCAAGAAGAAGCGCACAAGAAATTCTTCCGTTTGACTTTAGGAACCGAAGTACGATTGAAAAACGCCTACATCATCAAAGGAGAATCGGTTGTGAAAGATGAACACGGAAATATTACCGAAATTCACGCTACATATGACGTTGATTCAAAATCAGGAAGTGGCACAGAAGCCAGTCAAAGAAAGGTAAAAGGAACCATTCATTGGGTTTCTATTCCTCACGCAAAAGAAGCTGAAGTTCGTGTGTATGATAGACTATTCACCAACGAAAGTCCAGATAAAGATAAAGAAGTAGATTTTAAAGAATTTATAAATCCAAATTCATTAAAAGTAATTACAGGTTATGTTGAGCCAAGTTTACAAACTGCTAAAGAATTAGATCATTTTCAATTTCAGCGTTTGGGGTATTTTTGTGTAGACAGAGATTCAACAGCTCAAAAATTAGTTTTTAACAAAACGGTTGGATTAAGAGATACTTGGGCAAAAATTTCAGAACAACAATAATATACCTATTCTTAAATTTTTTAGAAACTAAAATTATATTTCAAACCTGCACGGTATTTTTCCTTGTAGGTTTTTTATTTTTATACAATTTTGTTGTTATTATTAAAAACTATAGTAATCCAATTTTTAATAATTAGAAACTTTTAAAAAAGACTTTTATAAGTAAGTTTTAGGAGAACATCTCTTTTAAGTAAGGTATTTTTATATGTTTATATAAGAAATCGTGTTAAATCAAACGTATTACGTTTTATCAACAAAAAAACCGTCAATAGTATAAATTGACGGTTTGGTTTTGTCAATCTGAACTTGATTACTTCGTCAGTTCGTAAGCTCGGGTCAGATTCTAAACAAGTATTAAGCCTCGCTAGTGTCGCTTGGATTAAAATCGGTTGCCGTATTGTCATTTTTTTTCTTGACACGTTTCGGTTGATTTTTCATTGTTTCCCCAATTTGATTACTTGCAGTAAAACTCGCTACCATATTATTCAACATATCACTTCCTGCTTGAGGTGAATTAGGCAACAAAATTAAGTTCGAATTGGTATCAGCGCCAATAGCTTGTAATGTATCATAATGTTGGGTTACCACAATCAAAGCAGATGCTTCTTGTGAATTAATACCAACACTGTTTAGCACTTCAACACTTTCGACAAGACCACGCGCAATTTCTCTTCGTTGGTCTGCAATTCCTTGTCCTTGAAGTTTCTTACTTTCTGCTTCTGCTTTGGCTTTGGCAACAATTCGGATGCGTTGTGCTTCCGATTCAAATTCTGCGGCTGTTTTTTCACGATCAGCAGCATTAATTCGGTTCATCGCATTTTTAACTTGAATATCCGGATCAATATCGGTCACCAAAGTATTAATAATATCGTAACCGTATGCCATCATAGATTCGTTTAATTCCCGTTTTACAGCTATCGCAATATCGTCTTTTCGTAAAAAAACATCATCTAAAATTAACTTAGGAACTTCCGCGCGCACTACATCGAAAACATAAGCTGTAATTTGATCGTGCGGATACTCTAATTTGTAAAAAGCTTCGTAAACTTTACTTTGAATTACGTTAAACTGAACCGAAACTTTCATTTTAATAAATACGTTGTCTTTAGTTTTCGTTTCAATAATAACGTCTAACTGCTGAATTCTTAAATTTACTCTACCAGCAATACGATCAATTACAGGAATTTTTAATTGTAAACCAGAACTTCTAATGCTTGTAAATTTTCCAAATCGTTCTATAACAACAGCTGTTTGTTGTTTTACCGTAAAGAATGAAGAAAAAAAGACAATCAAACCAATGAAAATAATAGGGAACATGATAAACTCCATAATTTTTAGTTTTTAAAATTTGTAATTATACGCTGCATTTCATAAAAAGTTACAGCGGTTATGAAATAAAAAAACCCCTGAAATTCAGGGGCTTTGCTTTATAAACTTGCGATTGCTTTTTCGATCCTTTTGATAGTTTCTGCTTTGCCAATCATTTCAATTATATCAAACAAATGAGGTCCTTTAAGCGCACCTACCAAACTCAGGCGAAGAGGTTGCATTACTTTTCCCATTCCAATTTCATGGGTTGTCATCCAGTTTTTTAATGCTGTTTCAATAGTAGTCGAAGTAAAATCTTCTATTTTTCCCAATTCTGAAATTACTTGTTGCATTAATTCAGGAGTTTCTTCTTTCCAGTTTTTAACTGCTTTTTCGTCGTATGATGTTGGCGCCTCAAAGAAATAATCAGCTAAATCCCAAAATTCATTTACAAAATGCGCTCTTTCTTTAATTAAATTGACAACTCTTTCCAGGTCTAATGTTGTAGAAACACCTCTTTTTACTAATTCTTCAGAAAAACTAATGGCCAATTCCTTATCGCTTTTCCCAATTAAATACTGATGATTGAACCATTTGTTTTTCTCTGGGTCAAACTTCGCTCCTGCTTTGTGAATGCGGTTTAAATCGAATTTTTGTACCAATTCTTGTAACGAGAAAATCTCTTGCTCGGTGCCGTCATTCCAACCCAATAAAGCTAAAAAGTTGATCACCGCTTCAGGGAAAAAGCCATTTTCTCTATAACCTGAAGACATCCCTTCTTCGGTTTTTGCTTCGCTCAGTTCGCCTTTGGCTTGTGTCCACGCTAAAGGGAATACCGGAAAGCCCATTTTATCACCATCACGCTTAGATAATTTTCCATTTCCAATCGGTTTTAAAATTAAAGGTAAATGTGCAAATTCAGGTGCGTTCCAACCCAATGCTTTGTATAATAAGTGGTGTAATGGCAAACTAGGCAACCATTCCTCACCCCGAATTACATGTGTGGTTTCCATTAAATGATCATCCACAACATTGGCTAAATGGTAAGTAGGCATACCATCTGATTTGAATAATACTTTATCGTCTAATACATTGGTGTCAAATTTAATGTCGCCTCGAATGATGTCTTTTAATTCTAAAATTTCATTCACTGGGGTTTTAAAACGAATGACATATGGGTCCCCATTTGCAATGCGTTCGGTTACTTTTTCCGGTGATAATGTCAGCGAATTGTCCAGTTGCGCTCTTACAGAATGATTGTAAATAAAAGTATTTCCTTTCGTTTCGGCCTCTTTACGCATAGTATCTAAACTTTCTGCGGTGTCAAATGCATAATAAGCCCATCCTGAGACAATCAATTGGTCAGCAAATTCTTGGTACATTGCTTTTCGCTCACTTTGTCGATAGGGTCCAAATTTTTCGTTCTTGCCTACGGTTTCATCAGGCGCTATTCCCAACCACTCAAGCGCTTCAAATATATAGGATTCGGCTCCAGGAACAAAACGGGTTTGATCTGTGTCTTCAATACGAAGATAAAATGTGCCTCCGTGTTTTTTGGCAAATAAATAGTTAAACAATGCGGTTCTAACCCCACCGATATGTAATGGCCCTGTTGGACTTGGTGCAAATCGTACTCTTACAGACATTTTTATTAAATTTTAGGCAAAGATACAATTACAATTTAGATGTAAGAATTTAGAGTTTAGAAAATCTTTAGGTTATTAATCATTCGATTCTAAAAATATTAAGTTTCATAAAAAACCTATTGACTAATCTAGATAGATATCGTATTTTTAGCGGTTATTAACCAAGGGTTTATAAAAGTGTCAGAAAAAAACATAATTTACTTCAAACTCGAACGCTTTATCAAGAAGTTCTATACCAACGAACTGATCAAAGGAACACTTCTTTTCATCGGTTTGGGATTGTTGTATTTTATTTTCACTTTATTGGTTGAATATTTTTTGTGGCTTTCTATTCAAGGCAGAACAGTTTTGTTTTGGTTGTTTGTGGCGGTTGAATCTTATTTATTGACGCGATGGATTGCCTTCCCTTTGTTTAAGTTGTTTAAGTTGCAAAAAGGAATTAATCACGAACAGGCGGCACACATTATTGGAAGTCATTTTACGGAAGTTCAAGATAAATTACTCAATTTTCTTCAACTAACCCATCAAAATCAAACTTCTGAATTGCTTCTTGCCTCCATTGAACAAAAGGCGGCAGCCTTGCAGCCTATACCGTTTTCAAACGCGGTAAATTTTACCCAAAACAAAAGGTTTTTACCCTATACCTTAGCTCCAATTCTATTGTTGATTTTGTTTTTTATTACGGGTAATTCAGAAATTATTTCAAACAGTTTTACGCGCGTGGTGCATTACAAAACAACTTTTACACCTCCCGCTCCATTTGAATTTGTACTATTAAATCCGTCATTAACTACTCAACAATATTCCGATTTTACATTACAAGTAAAAACACGCGGCAACGTAATTCCAGAAAATGTAGCCATAAAAATTGGAGAAGAAGTATATTATTTACAAAGTTCGCGCCCCGGATTTTTTGAGTATACCTTCCCTAAATTAACCAAAGACGTGCTTTTTTCGCTGCAAGCAAATGACATTCAATCAGATACATTTCATCTAAACGTGGTGGATGTGCCGACCATTACAAATTTTCAAATGCAATTACAGTATCCTGCATATTTGGGCAAAAAAACAGAAACCATACAAGGAACAGGGAATGCAGTAGTTCCAGAAGGCACCGTAATCACGTGGAACATCCATGCGGTTGCTACTGATAAAATGGTATTGCATCTAAATAATAGACCAAGCCTTTTTGCTGTTCATCCCCCCATTTTTTCAATATCCAGAAAAATAATGGGAAATTTAAACTATGAAATTAGTACCTCTAATAAACAATGGGATTCTTTTGAAAAACTTACATATCAAATTTCAGTTGTTAAAGATCAGTTCCCAAGCATTTCGATACAAGCCGCGCCCGATTCGTTACGCTTGAAATCCAAAGTGCTTTTGGGCCAAATTTCAGACGACCATGGCTTATCAAAGTTGCAGCTTGTTTATTATCCAAAAGACAACCCTAGGGCTATAAAAACAGCTAATTTACCCATACACAAGCAAGCGGTCGATCAATTTGTATATTCTTTTCCAACAGGAGTCACCCTAGAAAAAGGTGTAAATTATGAGTATTATTTTGAGGTGTTTGATAACGATGTGGTCAACCAATTCAAAAGCACCAAATCGGTTGTTTTTCAGCATTATGAAATGACGGAAATTCAAAAAGAGGACCAGCAATTAAAAGAACAACAAGAAAACATCAACAGTCTCGAAAAATCACTTCAAAATCAAGACAAGCAACTTTCTGAATTAGACAAGCTCCAAAAAATGAATAAGGAAAAATCGGTTTTGGACTTTAAAGACCAAAAGAAAGTAACAGATTTTATCAATCGTCAGAAGCAACAAGACGAATTGATGAAAGAGTTTACTAAAAAACTAACCGACAATTTAGAGGAGTTTAACCCAAAAGTGCAAGATAAAGAAAAACAAGAATTATTGCGAAGGCTCGAAGAAGCAGAAAAACAATCCGAAAAAAACGAAAAATTACTCAAAGAATTGGAAGAACTTTCTAAAAAATTAGAAAAAGAGGATTTGTTTGATAAGGCCGATAAATTAAAGCAAAACGCTAAAAATCAGAAACAAAACCTCGAACAATTGGTAGAATTAACCAAACGTTTTTATGTGGAAAAAAAGGCCGAACAACTAGCAGATAAATTACAACAACTAGCCGTAAAACAAGAGCAATTGGCTGCCGATCCAAAAGACAATAGCGAAAAAAACCAAAAAGAAATCAATGCTGCTTTTGATGACATTCAAAAAGAATTGCAAGAGTTGGATAAGGAAAACAAGGAATTGAAAGATCCCCTAGATATTCCTAACGAGAAGAATGAGCAAGAAGATATAAAAAAAGACCTACAAAAAGCGGCTGAGGAACTAAATAAGCAACAACCCCAAAAGGCCCAACCAAAGCAGAAAGCCGCCGCAGCTAAGATGAAAGAAATGAGTCAAAAAATGGCCCAATCGATGGATTCTGGCAAATCGGAACAATTGAAAGAGGATGCAAAGTTGTTGCGACAAATATTGGATAATTTATTGGCCTTTTCATTTGATCAGGAACGATTAATTGCTAGTACAAATTCAGCACAAACCCGCTCCTTACAACTGAATAAAGTATTGAAAAAGCAACAAGATTTAAAACAACAATTCAAACACGTTGACGACAGTTTGTTTGCTGTGTCTTCTCGCAATCCACGAATAACCGAAATCATTTTAAAAGAATTAGGGGACGTACATTATAATCTTGACAAAACACTTGAATCGTTGGCTGATAATGCTATTTCTAAAGGAGCGTCGCATCAGCAATATGTACTTACGTCGGCCAATCGTTTAGCTGATTTTTTAAGCAACGTTCAGAGCCAAATGAACATGGAGATGCAGGGTCAAGGTAAAGGCACTCCAAAGCCAGGTAAAGGACAAGGAGCCGGTATGCAACTACCCGACATTATCAAGAAACAAGATGGTTTGGGCGAAAAAATGAAAGAAGGCATGAAGCCTGGTGAACAGTCGGGCAGTAAGCCGGGTGAAGGAAAACAAAAAGGAAAAGAAGGAAAAGGCGATTCGGGAGGAGATAACCAAGATGGTGACAGTGGATCCGAAGGCAATGCCGGCAAGGTCTTAGACATACTCAAAGAACAACGGCAGTTGCGCGATGCCCTTCAGAAGGCACTGGAAAAAGAAGGCATGACCAATCAAGGGATGAGTGCTTTACAACAAATGAAAGATATTGAAAAACAATTGATTAACAAGGGATTTAAGAACGAAACCCTTCAAAAAATATTGAATCTTAAACACGAACTCTTGAAGCTTGAAAAAGCGATTCAACAGCAAGGAGAAGACACTAAAAGACAATCAAAGGCAAACGAACAAAACTATTCCAATACAGCGCCGCCTCTCTCTAAAGAATTAAAAGAATATATCAATAGTGTTGAAATATTAAACCGACAAAGCTTACCTTTGCAACCCAATTTCAACCAAAAAGTACAACGTTATTTTAAGAGCTATGATCAGTTTTAATTACGAAACCCAATTTGTTTTAGAGAATGAAACAGTATTTGAAGACTGGATATCTCGAATTATTGTATCAGAAGGTTTTGAGGAAGGAGAGATTAATTATATTTTTTGTGATGACGAGTATTTGCACAAAATTAATATGGAATATTTAAACCATGACACCTTAACCGATATTATTAGTTTTGACTACACTGTAGGAAATGTACTACAAGGCGATATTTTTGTTTCTATCGAACGTGTTATGGATAACGCTAAGGATTTTAAGGTTTCGTTTGATGACGAATTAAAAAGAGTCATGTCTCACGGGGTGCTCCATTATTGTGGCTACAAAGATAAGTCGCCTGCAGATGAGGCTGTTATGCGTAAAAAAGAAGATGAAAAAATCAAGATGTTTCACGTGGAACAATAGCAACTTGAAATGAAGTTTGTTTCACGTGGAACATAAAATCAGTATAAAATGTTTTTAAACGAATATGATGTAATTGTTGTGGGTGCTGGTCATGCGGGATGTGAAGCTGCTGCTGCTGCCGCTAACATGGGTTGTTCTACGTTATTGATAACCATGAATCTGCAAAATATCGCTCAGATGTCTTGCAATCCTGCTATGGGTGGAATTGCAAAAGGACAAATTGTACGAGAAATTGATGCTCTTGGGGGGTACTCTGGGATAGTGTCGGACAAAACAGCCATTCAATTTAAAATGTTGAACAAATCGAAAGGACCTGCTATGTGGTCTCCTCGAGTACAATCAGACAGAATGCGTTTTTCTGATGAGTGGAGAACCATGCTAGAGAACACGCCAAATCTTGATTTTTATCAAGAAATGGTTGCTGGATTGTTGTCGGAAAACGGCAAAATTACAGGCGTAAAAACATCTTTAGGGGTTTCTATAAAAGCCAAATCAGTGGTGTTAACTAATGGTACTTTTCTTAACGGATTAATCCATATTGGAGAAAAACAATTTGGTGGTGGACGCGCAGGTGAAAGCGCTTCGTTTGGTATTACCGAAGACTTGGTAAAATTGGGTTTTGAATCGGGCAGAATGAAAACCGGAACGCCTCCACGAGTGGACGGTAGATCCTTAGATTTTTCAAAAATGAGCGAACAACCAGGCGACGATGTGCCGGAAAAGTTTTCTTATTCGAATGTGACAACCCCTTTGAAAACCCAGCGTTCGTGTTGGATGTCTTATACGTCTTTAGAAGTACACGACATTTTACGCGAGGGTTTTGACAGAAGCCCAATGTTTAACGGTCGAATAAAAAGTTTGGGTCCGCGGTATTGCCCCTCAATTGAAGATAAAATTAATCGCTTTGCGGATAAAGAGCGTCATCAATTATTTGTAGAACCTGAAGGCTGGACTACTTGCGAATATTATATTAATGGTTTTTCCACGTCTTTACCGGAAGACATTCAATTTAAAGCTTTGCGATCGGTGGCGGGTTTTGAAAATGTAAAATTTTTTAGACCGGGATATGCAATTGAATACGACTACTTCCCTCCTACGCAGTTGCTACATACATTAGAGACTAAATTGGTAGCAGGGTTGTATTTTGCGGGTCAAATAAATGGTACTACAGGATATGAAGAAGCGGCATCTCAAGGATTAATGGCAGGCATAAATGCTGCCTTAAAAGTGCAACAGCGTGAACCGTTTATCTTAAAAAGAGACGAAGCGTATATTGGCGTTCTGATTGATGATTTAATTACAAAAGGGACAGAAGAACCCTACAGAATGTTTACTTCGCGCGCCGAGTACCGCACGTTATTACGTCAGGATAATGCAGATTTTAGATTAACGCCTAAATCATTTGAAATTGGATTGGCCAAAGAAGATCGTTTGGTTCGAATGGAACAAAAATTTTCTCAGTCAGAGGCAATGGTCAATTTTTTCAAAAACACCAGCTTAAAGCCAGAGGAGGCAAATCCTATATTAGAAGCGAAAGGGTCCGCTCCAATGAGTCAGCCCGATAAAATGTTTAAAGTGTTTTCTCGTCCTCAATTGGACTTAGAAGATTTTAGAAAGTTCAAAAAAGTTGCGGCCTATATTGACGAATATAATTTGGATCAAGAAGTGGTGGAGCAAGCCGAAATACAAGTTAAATATTCGGGTTATATCGAAAAAGAAAAAAACAATGCGGATAAATTAACCCGTTTAGAAGACATGATTATTCCTGATAATTTCAATTTCGATACCATCCAATCTATTTCTATTGAAGCCAAACAAAAATTAAATAAAATACGCCCTAGGACTATTGCTCAAGCTTCGCGTATTAGTGGAGTTTCGCCTAGCGATATTTCAGTTTTACTGATCTACATGGGAAGATAAGAAAGTAGCAAGACTGATGGGTCAAATTATAAGCCCCTTTTGTCTTAATACAAAATCTTTAACTTAATATGTTTCACGTGAAACAACGGCGCCAAACCCTATTATAATTAATTATTTGATTAAAAACACATACATGAATTTTTCAGAAGACCATAGTTTTATCACCGTAAAAGATTTTTCAGTATCCGGAGAATCTTTTTCGCTGTTGCTCAACGAAGAATACCAATTATTGAAAACGCACCCCCAACCTACTCTAGATCGTTTAGGTGTATATTATGAGTTCGAAGATTATATTTCGCATACTGACGGAAAACGAACACTTTTTGAAAAAATGTATCATTTTGTAAAACGAAGTGCGTTAAAAAACAAAGTGCAATTGATAACTTCTAGTCAACCGCTAAAAGGAAAATTATTAGATATTGGTGCCGGAACCGGAGATTTTCTAATAGAAGCAAATAAACAAAATTGGGAAACCATTGGCATTGAACCCAACGATAAAGCCAAAGCGATTGCAACAGGAAAAGGCGTGCAATTTGCTGATACCATAGAAAAATTAGAAAGCAATTCTTTTGATGTTATTACGTTGTGGCATGTGTTAGAACATGTGCCCGATGTAGCCCATCACGCAGCCGAGTTGAAGCGTTTGTTAAAACCTTCAGGAACACTTATTATCGCAGTGCCTAATTTTAAATCCTATGACGCTACCTATTATAGTTCGTTTTGGGCTGCCTATGATGTACCTCGTCATTTATGGCATTTTTCTAAAACCGCCATTGAAAAATTGTTTGATCATCAAAACATGAATGTAGTTGCAATTAAACCCATGTGGTTTGATAGTTTTTATGTTTCTTTATTATCCGAAAAGCACAAAACCGGTAAAATGAATTTTGTTCGCGGATTTGCAATAGGATGTATTTCAAATCTAGTAGGATTGTTTAAAAATGAATTTTCATCACACATTTACATCTTAAAAAACAAGTAAACACTTTTTTTAAGCGATTTAAAAGCCCTTCAACAACAAAACAAGAAAATAGTCGCCGGTTTTTAGTTACGCTGTTAGCGGTCAATTATAGCGGTTGTTTTTTATAACACAAAACTATAAGTATTTTTATCACTATAAGAAACGCTTATACTAAAAATGAAAAATAAAAAAGCTACAAATTTGCAACTTGCCAACTAATTATTACTTTTACAAAAATTTATTAATAATTCACACCCAATGAAAAAAATCATTTTAATTGTAGGACTTGTGTCAAGCTTAATTGCTTGTAACAAAAATGAAGGAAAATCAGGAAGTTTAAAAACAGCATATATCGACACAGCAGAAATTTTAGAGAAATACGAAAAATTTAAAGCTGAAGACGAAAAATTTAAAGTGAAATCGGAAGAAATGGGCCGACCACTAGAAGCGAAAGTGAAAGCATTTCAAATGGAAGCACAAAGTTTTCAGCAAAATGCTCAAGTGAAAGGACCTCAATGGGCGCAACAAAAAGGGGCCGAACTTTCACAACGAGAACAACAATTAGGAGTTGAGCAAAATGCTTTATTGCAACAATTACAAGAAGAGGGTGGTGTTTTAAGAGATTCAATAATTAAAGAAGTTAAAGTATTCATTAAAGAATATGGCAAAAAGAAAGGATATGATTATATCTATGGTACTGGAGATGCAGCCACTATTTTGTATTCTAAAGACTCGTATAATATCACAGAAGAAGTATTAAAAGAGTTAAATGAGAAATACAAAACATCCGAAAAGAAAGAAGAACAATCAACCGAGAAAAAATAATTCTAAAGTCCTGAGCCATCAGGACTTTTTTATTTCTAGTGCTTTCGTTATATTTGTTTACTAATTTTACGCCATATGGAATCACTATCAGCCGCCGCCCAATATACACTTCAATTTATCAACCAAACCAATAAATCTCTTTTTCTGACCGGAAAAGCTGGAACTGGAAAAACGACACTATTAAAAGAAATTATTGCTACCACACACAAGAACACAGTCGTAGTAGCGCCCACAGGAATTGCCGCTTTAAATGCTAACGGGGTAACGATTCACTCCCTTTTTCAATTGCCCTTTGCGGCTTTTATCCCAAATGACCAGCCACTTGTCCACTTTTCTAATTTTGTAAAATTTGAAAATCGCGATTCGTTAGCCAGGCATTTTAAAATGAATGCAACCAAGCGTTCGGTGCTTCAAAATATGGAATTGCTCATCATTGATGAGGTGTCTATGCTTCGCGCCGATATTTTAGACGCAATGGATTTTATGTTGCGAAAAGTAAGACGAAACGAAAAGCCTTTTGGAGGTGTTCAAGTCCTTTTCATAGGAGATCTATTACAGCTGCCCCCTGTGGTAAAAAATGAAGAATGGGAATTGTTGAAACAGTATTATCGAGGCATGTTTTTTTTCCATTCGCACATTCTGCAGCAATATCCTCCTCTGTATATTGAGTTGGATAAAATTTTTAGGCAATCAGATCCCGAATTTATTGGGGTTTTAAACAATTTACGTCACAATACGATCACTTCGAGCGACATCAACACCTTGAATCAATTTGTCCGGCCAAATTTCGATTTAAAACATCATCCAGGATTCATTATTCTTACGACTCATAATGCAAAAGCTGATGCGATAAATGCGCAATCGCTTCAAGATTTGAAAGGTAAAACATTCACTTTTTTACCCGAAATTACAGCCGATTTTCCCGAAAAAATATTTCCATTAGACGATAAGCTTCAATTAAAAGTTGGCGCACAAGTTATGTTTATTAAAAACGATTTGAGTTTTGAAAAAAATTACTTTAACGGAAAAATGGGTGTAGTCAAATCGTTAACTGAAAACGAAATTTATGTCCACTTTCCCGAAGAAAATAGGACCATTGAAGTGGAGCGTTATGAATGGCAAAATATTCGATACAAAGTCAATGAAAATACCAAAGAAATTGAAGAGGAAGTCATCGGAACGTTTGTGCAATATCCAATAAAATTAGCATGGGCCATTACGGTTCATAAAAGTCAAGGATTAACTTTTGACAAAGCTGCAATAGATGTGTCGCAGGTTTTTGCGCCAGGCCAAGCCTACGTGGCTTTATCTCGTTTGCGTTCGTTAAACGGATTGGTATTGTTGTCACCATTGCAAATGAATGGAATTTCAAGCGATGAAACAGTGCTACAGTATGCCGCATCTAAAGCTACAAACGAAGTACTACAAGTTGCGTTGGCGCAAGAAACTAAAACCTATTGGCTGAACATGCTATCCCACTCGTTTGATTTTAAAACGTTGGGGCAAGAGTGGCGCAACCATTTGTACAGTTACAATGCAGAAGCCCCTAAGTCGCCTAAAGCCAAACATTATGATTGGGCCAAAAACCAACACGAACAGCTGAACGCTTTATTGTTGCCTTCGGAAAAGTTTGTCTCTCAATTGCAAAAAATATTTCACGAACAAGAACTAGACACTTATTTTGTGAAGGAACGTTGTGATGCTGCATATCAGTATTTTTTCAAGGCCCTAGATCAAATTGCAGAAGCGTTATTGTTGAAAATAGAAGAAGTAAAAAGGCTAAAAAAGGTTAAGGAGTTATACGACGATTTAGCAGCATTAGAAACACTTCAAATAAAAGCCATACTGCAACTCAAAAAAGCACAAGCGTTAACTAATTGTTTTGTTGAAGGAAAAGAAATTTCAAAAAAAAGCATCAAACAAGAAGACATCAACACCTACAAAATCAATAAACTTGTTGTGGTTGCCGAACGATTTAGAACTCAATTTACTGCATTGGCAGATGAAGATGAAGAGTATTATTCCGAATCAAACCAGAAAAAAACAAAAGAACCCAAGAAATCAACCATAGAAGAAACCCTGGTGTTGTGGAACCAAAACCTATCGCTTTACGATATTGCCAAGCAACGTAAATTGACCCCGCAAACCATTTATAATCATTTTGCAAAATTGATTCAAATGGAAATGGTGCAACTTTCCGATTTATTGCCAGAAGACAAAATCTCGAATTTGAAGGCAGCTTTCAAAGATTTTAAAGGAGAAAGTTTGGGCGAACTAAAAGAAGTTCACGGCGATCATTTCTCCTGGGACGAATTACGATTGTATAAAGCGAGTTTAGGAAATTAGCCCAACAAGAAAACCCCTAAAACCGCAGGAATAAAGTAAATTACTATGGTTCGTGCACCATCGTAATCTTTTGCCAAACGTTGTCCAAAAAGTAATAGCAACAATGTAACACAAGAAACAACAGCACCATAAAACCCTAATCCCGCTGTAACATGTTGTTGTACATATAGTTGTATAATGCCCGAAACACACAATACACCGGCAATGATTTCCAAAACAAGAACAATCATCAATGCCAAAGGCACTTGTTTGGCTAAAATGGTTGCTGCAAAATGATCGGTCAACCAAGCCACATTACCTTTCCAATCTTTAATTTTATCGTATCCAGATTGTAAAAAAGTGATTGCCAATAGAGCGAGAACTAAAATAGGAGCTGCTTCTGTCATAATTAAGCGTTTTTATGTATTAAACGTGTTAGTTTTATGGATAAGTCGGTTAAGATAATTTTGCTATTTCCATTGCGTTCAATGTGGTAAATAGCATCTTCCAACTCTTTGTAAATATCAGTAATATTTGCACCATTTACAAATGGAGCAAATTTTTCCAATTCAAATTTTTCTACGTTAGTCTCCAAAAAAACCAAAGGATTTACGTTATAATTGAGCAATAATGCCTGTCTAAAAAAATGAATGCAATAATGTAAAAATTGTTTTTGCGTTTCTCTTCCGGTGGCGGCTATTTTTTCGCTCCAAGCAATTAAATCGTTTATCGCTGCCGCATTTCCTTTGGCCCTAAAGGCACTTCTTACCCACTCAATAAACCATTCATCAAAAGGGAATTCATCATTTTCTTTTCGTAAAATATGAAGGGCTTTGTTGTAATTGCCTTCGCTTTGATGGGCAATTTTTTTGGCTTCTATGGGGTCGCAATTTTCACGGGAAACCAATCCCTCTGCGATAGCGCTTTCACTCAAACCCATAAAATCAATAATTTGACAACGCGATACTATAGTTTGCAACAGATCGCCTGTATTCTCGGTAATGAGGATAAAAACAGTCTTGGCCGGTGGTTCTTCTAATAATTTTAATAATTTATTAGCGGAAGGGCCGTTCATTTTATCGGCCATCCAAATGATCATTACCTTATAACCGCCTTCATAGGCTTTTAAGGCTAATTTTTTATTGATATCGGTGGCTTCGTCTACACTTATCAACCCCTGTTTGTTTTGAATGCCCAAATTACGCAACCAATCAAACAAACTTCCATAAGGTGATTCCGATAAAAATTGGCGCCATTCAACCATAAAATGATCGCTTATTGGATGACTTTTAATAGCATCGGTAGTGGCAACAGGAAAAACAAAATGCAAATCGGGATGCGAAAAATGGTCAAATTTTAGGTTACAAGCGGTGTTTTCGCCTACATTTTCACCACCTACATTTTCACACAACAAATATTGCGCATAGGCAATAGCCATGGGTAGTGTTCCAGATCCTTCTGGACCGACAAACAATTGAGCATGCGGAATTCTTCCGGCCTCAGCACTTTTAGTGAGGTGGTTTTTAATGTGAACTTGGCCTAAAATATCGTTAAAAAGCATACAACAAACCTAATCAAATTTTCCTGAATTGTAAACGAAACATGCGAAAAAAACGAAAGAGGAACGTTTTAAATTTTTACTAAATATCTGCTTTCATATAAAGATTTAGCCTACAATAAATTATATTTGCATACTTCGAAACTAAAAACACACATAATGAAAACACTTAACGACTTCAATTTCAATTCCAAAAAAGCCATAATTCGAGTAGATTTTAACGTTCCTTTAGATGATAACTTCAAAGTGACCGACACTACCCGTATAGAAGCAGCGAAACCCACAATTGATAAAATATTGAACGACGGAGGGAGTGTGATATTAATGAGTCACTTGGGCCGACCAAAAGGGAATGAAGCAAAATATTCGCTGCAACACATAGTTGCAAAAACGGAAGAAATTTTAGGAAGAAAGGTGTATTTTGCAGCAGATTGTATCGGGGAAGTTGCCGAAACAGCCGCAAAAAATTTACAACCAGGCGAAATCTTATTATTAGAAAATCTTCGTTTTTATCCTGAAGAAGAAAAGGGTGATGTGGCATTTTCAAAAAAATTAGCCGCATTAGGAGATATTTATGTCAACGATGCTTTTGGAACGGCACACCGTGCACACGCTTCCACTACCATTATTGCACATTTTTTTCAAGATGCTAAATGTTTCGGGTATTTATTAGCCAAAGAAATCGAGAGTATTGAAAAAGTATTAAAAAACTCAGAAAAACCAGTAGTCGCCATTTTAGGAGGCAGTAAAGTTTCTTCTAAAATTACAGTAATCGAAAACATACTAGACAAAGTAAACCACATGATTATTGGTGGCGGAATGACTTTTACGTTTGTGAAAGCCTTAGGAGGATCAATTGGCGATTCGATTTGTGAAGATGACAAACTAGAATTGGCCATCGAAATATTAAAACAAGCCAAAGAAAAAGGCGTTCAAATTCACATTCCCATTGATGTGGTGGCAGCAGATGCTTTTTCCAACACCGCAAATACACAAGTAGTCGATGTAAAACAAATCCCAGACGGATGGCAGGGTCTTGACGCAGGTCCGAAATCGTTAGCTGTTTTTAAACGCATTATTTTAGATTCCAAAACAATCCTTTGGAACGGACCTTTAGGCGTTTTTGAAATGGAAAATTTTGCAAATGGAACCATTGCTTTGGGCGAATATATTGCCGAATCAACTGCAAATGGAGCTTTTTCATTAGTAGGCGGTGGTGATAGTGTAGCTGCTGTGAAACAATTTGGTCTCGAACCAAAAATGAGCTATGTGTCTACCGGTGGTGGTGCCATGTTAGAAATGTTAGAAGGCAGAACCCTACCCGGAATTGCTGCCATTTTAGAATAACAACAATAAAAATCCTGATCCTTAAGTTATTAGTTTTTATATAGCCCCAAAAAACAAAACAATAATGAAAAAATCAATGCTCTTTATCTCGCTGTTGCTCACACTTGTTGGTTTTGGACAGGAGCATGCCGAGAAAGAATTTAACCTACAGATTTCCAAAGTTTCCTACCTAGATTCTTTGAAAGCGACTTTTATTAATCACAGTACGAGTACTTGTATAGATGAGCGATGGATTGCCGAATTAGCAAATATTGAATTATCAGAAAACATGTTTTCGGACATTTCTAAAATCAATATTGATGAAGAAGTTGCTTATAGTCTGTCTTCCGAAGTGGTGAAAAAACGATTGGCCAAATTAGACGCCCGATCTCCATTTCACATCGAATACAATCCGGCATTAGAAAACACTATAAAGGCTTTTTTAAAGAACCGAAAACCAGCCTTTGAACGTTTAATGGCTATTTCCGAATATTATTTTCCCATGTTTGAAGAACATTTGGCAAAATATAACATTCCCATGGAGTTGAAATATTTAGCCATAGTAGAATCGGCATTAAATCCTACCGCAAAATCGAGAGTAGGCGCATCTGGGTTGTGGCAATTTATGTATCCTACAGGAAAACAATACAACTTAGAAGTCAATTCGTATGTAGACGAACGCTACGATCCATTAAAAGCTACTGAAGCTGCGTGTCAATATTTGTCAAATTTATATGGCATTTTTGGTGATTGGAGCTTGGTTTTAGCCTCTTATAATGCAGGTCCGGGCAATGTGTCCAAAGCCATTAGAAGATCGGGTGGTAGTCAAAATTATTGGAACATTCGCAAAAACCTCCCGCGAGAAACGGCTAATTATGTTCCGGCATTTTTAGCAACCATGTACATTTATGAGTTTAGGAAAGAGCACGGTTTACAACCCAAAAAAGCAGCCATTACTTATTTTGAAACCGATACCATTCAAATCAAAAAACAGGTGTCTTTCAAGCAAATTTCGGAGTTGTTAGATATTCCGGTGCATCAATTGGAATTTTTAAATCCGATTTACAAGTTAAAAGTCATTCCGTATGAGCAAGATAAAGCCCATTTTTTGCGTTTGCCAAAAAATAAAATTGGCTTATTTGTGTCTAATGAAGATAAAATTTATGCATACATTGATTATTTAGAAGCCTTAACCGAAAAAATCAAGCTTGAAGTACGCCCGATGGTAAAAGATTCCTTGGTTTCGGTTCCTCAGGACATTGTGACGGCTCCATTAAATTTGGAAGAGAATGTGATTTTTTATAAAGTACAACGTGGCGATCATTTAAAGAAAATAGCCGACAAATATGGAGTAACCGTGTCCGAATTAAAACAATGGAATGCTTTACAATCCACGACTCTTTTTGCGGGCAGCCGTATTAAGATCTATGCCAAGAAAAAAGAAACAGCAGTTGCCCCGCCTGTTCCAGCGGTTGAAGAGTGGTATACGGTACAAAAAGGAGATACATTGTATTTAATATCAAAAAAATATCCAGGCGTTACCGTAGAAGATTTGAAAAAACGAAACACTCTTTGTGACGAATCCATTCAACCGGGAATGAAGTTGAAAATTAACGGATAGTTCAATTATCATGATGCGAATAGGAACCTTACTTGCAGCACTTTTACTTTTGTTTTCCTGTGTTGGAACAGGTGAAAAAGAGGAAGTTGCAGCTGGAAGTTCTATAGGAGAAATCAACACCGTCTCTATCGTGATCGACGATCAATTGTGGAACAGTGAAATAGGAGATACCCTTAGAAAAAAATGGGCAGCTCCTGTTGACGGACTGCCACAAGAGGAACCTCTTTTTACGTTAAACCAATATCCGACCAAACTTTTTGAAGGTATGGTCAAGAAAAACAGGAACATTATAGTCCTAAGAAAAGGAAACAAAACCGCTTTTGTGCATAAAAAAAACAAGTATGCCTCACCCCAACAATTGTTTTACATTACTGCTACTTCCACCGAAGACATGATTAAATTAGTGGAGCAAAAGTCGGCTGAAATTAGCAATATCATTAAAACGGCTGAAATTGCGGAGCAGCAAAAACGAATCTTAAAAACACCCGTTTCCGACCAACTCATTCAGGAAAAATTTAGGGTAAAAATGGCGCTTCGATCGAATTATGCGTATGAATTAGTAGCACCTAAATTTCTATGGATCCGTCGCGAGCTTGCAACGGGATACAACAGTTTGTTGCTGTATGAAGTGCCCATAGCACAAATAGAAAAAAACAATGCTATTGTAAATAATATTCTAAAGATAAGGGATTCTATCGGTAAAAAATTCATTCATGGTTCGGTCGGAAAAACGTGGATGATCACCGAAAAAGCGTATTCTCCCTATTTTTTACAAACCCAAATTGATCACAAGTTGGCCTATGAAACCAAAGGAACATGGCAACTTAAAAATGACTTCATGGCCGGACCTTTTATCAATTATGCCATTAAAGATCATAAAAACAATCGGTATTTAATTTTGGATGGATTTACCTATAATCCGTCAAAGGCGAAAAGAGATTTGGTTTTTGAACTCGAAGCCATGATGAAATCGGTGGTATTCATCCCTTAACGGAATCTTATGGAAATTACATTCAAAATAAAGCGATTTAACGAACTTTCTGTCACCGAACTCTATGACGTGCTACAACTTCGTTCAGAAGTGTTTGTAGTGGAGCAAAATTGCGTTTATCAAGACATTGATGGCAAAGACCAGAAGGCACTACATGTTTTAGGATATTATCAGAATGAATTAACGGCGTATATACGTTTGTTTGATTGTGGTCAGTATTTTGATGCGGCGTCAATTGGAAGGGTTATTGTGCGCCAAAAATTTCGAAAATTCAATTTCGGACATGAATTGATGCGGTTTTCGATTGCTGCAATTGCAGAAAATTTCCATCAAACGGCGATCACCATTTCGGCTCAAGAATACCTGAAAAAATTTTATGAATCTCATGGTTTTGTACAAACCAGCGAAATGTACTTAGAAGACGATATTCCGCATATAGAAATGAAGCGGCGTTAATTATTTTTTTGCCCCAGGCACATCATTTTTCAAAATCAACAATTCTACCCGTCTGTCGAGCGCCCCGCCTTGTTTTAAGGATTGGGTATTACCGTATCCTCTGTAGGTCATACGTGCATCGCTGATTCCTTTTTTGAACAAGTAGTTGTATACGCGTTTGGCTCTGTTAACCGACAATTCTCTTTTTTTGGTTTCCCGATCGACGGCCTCTCTATGATAAGTGGGTGTGCAACATACATGCCCTTGAATTTCGAAATGGATGTTTTTAAATTTGAGCAATTGTAGCGCAATTTTATCGAGTTCTTTTTTGGCCTGAACGGTTAATTGGCTGCTGCCTCTTTCAAAAAGCACTTTTTCTAAATAAATACGATCGCCTTTTACGGCATCTTTTCGGATGGTGCTATATACGCCAGGGATTTTTAAATTTTCAATGGTAATAGATTTGTAGTTCACCACCACATCAACTCTTCGGTTTTTTGAGCGCGCTTCTGGAATATCGGTTTGTAAATCTTCGTCAAGCATAATGCGCCCTTTTCCCTCTAGGGTAATGATGATTTTACTTCTAATGCCGCGTTCGATCAATTTATTTTTAACTGTTGTGGCTCTATTGGTTGACAACACAAAGTTGTATTCGTCTTTGCCTCGATCATCACAATAGCCATAAATTTGAATGGATTCGATGCGCGATGTGTCAATTTTTTGGACAAACGATAGCACCCCCTCTGTTTGATCATCTTTTAAATTGAATTTATCAAATTCAAAAAAGATAGAATAAATCTCTTCTTCTTGCGCAAAACCCAATTCAAAAGAAAAAAACGCCGCTATAAGTAATACCCATTTCATAGCTTGAAAATTAGTTGTTCAAAATAGGTCTTGATTCTTTTTAACGGAATAAAGACAATTTTATTTTACTTTTTTAATACCGATTGGTATTGTGATGTATTGTTTAATAAATTGATAGCTTGTTCTATTTCGGGATTGTTTTTGGTATAAAACAAATACAAACCTTCTCGATATTGGTGTCTGATGATTAATTCTTCTTGCAGTTGTTTTTTGATTTGCTCTTTGTTACTATCGAGTGCTGCATCTTGACTTTTTTCTAAAGCTGATTCCAATTGTTTGTATTCTGCCGCAATTTGTCCCTCAATTTTTTCTTTTTTTGCATTTTCTAATACATTCTTAAGGGCTTTTGTGGTTTCCGTGTCCAAAGAAATTTTTTCTTGTTTCAAATAGGATTTAAAGGCGATAAAATCGGCATCTGAAACTGTTGGAACACCTTGTATGTTTGGTGATTTATAATACAATTGGGTGGCAAAATTAAAAATAGCGTCATTTTTCAACAACATATCAGTGCAGTTGGCCAATTTGGTCGAAGCAATTTCCACATCAGGCATTACGCCTCCGCCATCATATACGATTCTTCCAGCCTTGGTTTTAAAGGCGTTAAACTCGTTTTCTGTTTTTTTAATGGCTTTTCCATTGGCATCTTTTTTAGAATAATCTAAGGCTTGTATACATCTTCCGGAAGGCGTGTAATATCTTGAAATGGTTACTTTTACCTGTGTGCCATAGGATAAATCCAAAGGACGTTGTACCAATCCTTTTCCAAAACTTCTGCTTCCTAGCACCACCCCACGATCTAAATCTTGTATCGCACCCGCCACGATTTCAGAAGCTGAGGCGCTTTTCCCATCTACAATAACTGCCAACGGAATTTCCAAATCACTGGGTTCATTCTTGGTACGGTATTCTAAATTGTATTTTACGTTTTTCGATTTAGTGGTTACAATGAGTTCATTTTTGGCCACAAAAAGGTTGCAAATATTTACCGCCTCATGTAATAAACCACCTGGATTTCCTCGAAGATCTAAAATAATTTTTGTGGCTCCTTGTTGTTTTAATTCCAATAATGCAGCCTTTGTTTCTGCACTTGCTTTCTCGTTAAATTTGGACAAAACGATATAGCCGGTTTTATCTTTTAATAAAGCAAAATAGGGCACAGCTTTAATTTCAACTTCATTTAAAATTAGGGTTGCTTTTTGTACTTTGCCTTGTCTATTATATTGAAGGATAACTTGAGTGTTTTTGGCGCCTTTGAGCAATTGTGAAGGATCTTCTTTGTATTCTTTTAAGTCTACATCGCCGATTTGTAGTAGTTCATCACCTGCTTTTAACCCTGCTTTATCGGCTGGAAATCCTTTGTATATTTCTTTTAAGTAAACCTTTCCGTCTTTTCGTTGCACCATAGCTCCAATTCCGGTGTATTCTCCTGTATTGTTGATTTTATACTTTAAGACATCTTGTTCGTTAAAAAAAACAGTGTAAGGATCCAGTTCTTTTAGCATGTTTTTGATGGCAATATCCATCATTTCGCCCGCATTGGTTTCGTCTACATAATTTTGGTTCACCGTTTTGAAAACGCCGGTAAAGATTTCGATTTGTTTCGCGATTTCAAAAAAATCATTTTTAAAACTTACCCCTACCAAAAGAAAGGACAAGGCGATAACAGGAATCATTATTTTTCTCGTGAAAAAACGTTTCATGAACAAGGCAATTGATTAATTTAGTATACGAAAGTAACGAATATTGAACAAAACACACACTTTAGGTACAATTTACTTTGTGGTTTCGTTGAATTTTTGAAAAAGTTGGATGGTTTTTTCTTCAATTTCTTGAAAAGAAAGGCGTTCTTTTGTTTGATAGAAAAACATTATAGCATAGGGTTTTTTCAAAGAATCAAGCAAAATATGTTTGTTTAATCGATAGGTTTCACGCAAAACACGTTTGAAATAATTGCGGTCTACTGCTTTTTTAAAATATTTTTTTGAAACCGATACGCCCATTTTTAGTGGTGCTGCATTTGCTTCTTTGTTTTCAACATATACCAATCGCAAAGGAAACTTCGAAACCGAATTTCCTTCCGAAAACAGCAAATCAATAGTAGTTTTGCTTTTTAATTTTTCCTTTTTGGGATACGTGAATGACATGATGCAAAGGTATAAAAAAGCCGACTTGTATTTGCCGGCTTTAGGTGTATTATTTTTTTACAAAAACATTGTCTTCTCTGTTGATGTCGGCCATGTGTTGCTCGGGATCAATGGTAATGGATTTGATGTTGGTTTTTGAAATTTCAAAAGAATAAGTGGGGTAGGCCCAATCCCAACCTTTTAATACAGTACTATTTATTTGGGAATACGGATTCGGTTTCTCCCAGCGCATTAAGGTATTAGGAATGTAGAAAAATTCTTTACTACCGTCTGTATATTCTACAATAATATCTAACGGCATCGGCATTCTACCTTTGCGAACAAGGGTTACTTTTGTATTGGTTTCAAGGGCAACTTCTTTAATCCCATAGTCAATGGTATTTGTAGTTTGCGCCCATTCGTTTAGGTACCAATCTAAATTAGCACCTGAAATTTTTTCGGCTACTCGTTTGATGTCGTTTGGTGTTGGGTGGGTAAATTTATAGTCGCTGTAGTATCTTTTGATCGTTTTTTTTAGGTTTTCTTGCCCAATTAAATACCCTAGCTGGGCTAAAAACACTTCTCCTTTGCTATAGGCTCCAATCCCATAGGCCATATTTACTTCGTATCGATCGGCATGAGTTGTCAAGGGTTGTTCTTTTCCAGATTTTGCCAAATATATGTAATTGTTGTAGGCATCTTCAAAAGGATTTTCAGGGGTTTTTGGAGGCAATACTTTTTGCATGGCTAAATTTGATATGTAAGAAGTAAATCCTTCATCCATCCAACAATGTTTGGATTCGTTAGTGGCTAATATTTGTTGGAACCAACTGTGGGCAAATTCATGAGCGGTAACCCCAACTAAGCTGCCATACGATCGATTTCCGGTTATTAATGTACACATTGCATACTCCATGCCCCCATCACCCCCTTGAATTACGGAATATTGTTTATAGGGATAAAGCCCTACATTTTCATTAAAAAAGGCTAATAACTCGGCGGTTTTGGGCTGCATTTTTTTCCAATTTTCAATATTCTCTTTTTTGTTTTTATACAAAAAATGTAAGGCAACATTATTGGGCCCCATGAATACATCGTGTATAAATTCATTGTCGGCTCCCCAAGCGAAATCATGCACGTTAGGTGCATAAAAATGCCAGGTAAGTGTTTTGGTTTTCTTCGGATAGGTCACGGTAATACCTGTTTCTTGATAGCCGTGTCCAATTTCATTTGGGTTTTGCAAATAGCCGGTTCCGCCAATGGTGTAGTCTTTATCAATCGTAATTTTCACATCAAAATTTCCCCAAACCCCATGAAATTCACGTGCGATATAGGGACTGGCATGCCAGCCTTCAAAATCATATTCACATAATTTAGGATACCATTGCGTCATGGAAAGGGCTACGCCTTCTTCAGACAATCTGCCCGAACGACGAATTTGCAACGGCACTTGTCCATCAAAATCTAACGAAAAGATTGTTTTTTGTTTGGGTAAAATAGGATTTGCTAGTGTTACTTCTAAAATGGTGCCCACAACTTTCGTAGTCGCTACAGCGCCATCTTGTTTTAAATTTGCAACATTCAAATAGCCAATTTCATTGAATTTTAAGGTACTGATTTTACTTTCTTTAAGTTCTTTTCCTTCTTTTTTAAAGGTTCTCACCATACGTTTGTCGGGGTCAACGATGCTTTGAAGTCTAGCGTCCATTTCGCTTCCTGGTTGAAATGCATTGTAGAATAAATGATAATACACTTTGTGCAACGTGTCAGCAGAATTGTTGGTGTATACTATTTCTTGTTTGCCAGTGTATTGGAATTTTTTCACATCCATTTTCACATCCATTTTATAGTCAACGTGTTGTTGCCAATAACCCGGATTTGGATTGTTTTGTGCCCATAAAAAGAAGGGAAAACAGCTTATAAAAAGAAATTTTTTCATAGTTGATTTTAAAAGAATTCCTACAAAGCCATGCAACCTTGTAGGAATAGGAGTTAATAGAAATTTTCGGTTATTTTTTTACCGTTTTTTTTGCTAAAAGCAGTGCGTTGTATGCATTGATGATGCGACCCGATTTAGAAGCTTCAGCAAAATTTGTTTTGTGTTTATCTTCACCTAAAAGTACCGTGTTTTTTATTGCTATCCCGCTTTCCATAATGATTTGTTTTACTTGAACGGCAGTTAAATTAGGATAGTAGGAACGAACTAAAGCAGCTACTCCGGCAACATTTGGTGATGCCATTGAAGTTCCTTGTAAATATTCATATGTATTCAAAGGTGTTGTTGCATAAATTTGATCGCCAGGCGCATAAATGTCTACATTATTTTTTCCATAATTTGAAAAATCGGCTACCATTTTAGCGTCGTAACTTGGTGAAAGTGCCCCAACAATTAACACATTATTTGCATATTCTGGACTACCATCATAGGTGTCGTTTGGATATTTATTGGTCACATCCAAATCATACGATTCGTTTCCAGCAGCAACAACCACTAATACATCTTTTGAGGCCGCATATTTGATAGCGTCCATCACCCATTCTTTGTTTTGAGAAAAATATTTTCCAAAAGAACCGTTAATTACTTTAGCACCATTGTCTACAGCATAACGAATACCTAGCGCAATGTCTTTATCGTATTCATCACCGTTTGGAACTGCTCGAATAACCATAATTTCGGCAGTATTGCTAACACCATCACCCCCTATATTGTTGCCTCTTATTTGAGCCACAATACCAGCTACATGCGTGCCGTGTTTTGCTGCTTTTGGATCGGGGCCAAATACGTTGTTGTTTCCATATTTTGTATCGTTGAGGTCGTTTGGATTATCACCAACAACAGATCGACCATCATATGCAACATTTAATTTGTAATTGATATTGCCATAAACATAGTCTTTGTATTCTTCAATTTCGGCATCAAATTTAGCTTTAGTCGTTGTGCTTAAAAATTGAGTAAACATAGCTTTCGCTTGTTTTACACTCTTTTCATTTGAAACAATTCCTTTGACGTCTTCTAGTGTAAAAGTTTCTTTATTTAGATGTGTTTTAATTGCTTTTTCGGCATTTAAAATAAAATCAAGTTGTTGTTTTTCTTTTGTAATGCCTTTTATTTCTTCGTCTAATTTTTCTTTAGCTTTTTCATAGTCTGGAGTGCCAGGTCCCTTTTTAACGATGCGCGTCATTTCAAGCTGTTCATTTACGGCATTGCCTAAAAAATTCCAGCCGTGTATATCATCGATGTAGCCGTTATTGTCGTCATCAATTCCGTTTTCAGCGATTTCCTTTGGGTTGGTCCAAATGGCTGCTTTTAAATCTTCGTGGTTAATATCCACTCCAGAATCTACGATACCAACAATCACTTTTTGGCCTTTTTTATTTTTGAGAATTTCATTGTACGCTTTGTCAACACTCATTCCGGGCACTGTGTCTTTGAGTAAATCTACATGACTCCATCGCATTAAATCTTTTTCTGCAACCGATGTTGTTTTTAAAGATAATTTAGCAAGATCTGTTGTGGTGATCGGTTTTTGGGTGCCACAGCTTGTTAATGCGATCGTAAGCGCCAAGCCTAAATTAAAGGGTATAAAATTTCTTTTCATGGGTATAATTAATTTCAGTTATTGGACTGATCTAAGTTGTATTTGTTACAATTAAGCGAGGGTTTATAAAAATTAAAAAAGATCATCGCATCGCAAGACCTCTTTTAACCGAACACCTTTTTCTGTTTTTTCTACGGTAATGATTTGATTGTGTGCATCATGTTCTAAAAACAAATAATAATTATTTTCGGCGGCTGCGTTCATAAACTTAGTTTTCTCATCCATAGTTAAAAGCGGTCTTGTGTCGTAGCCCATTACATAAGGAATCGGAATATGGCCCGCAGTTGCTAATAAATCCCCACAAAAAACTATCGTTTTGCCATTGTATTGAATATGTGGTATCATTTGCTTTTCTGTGTGTCCGTCGGCAAAAAATACCCCAAAGCCCAATTCAGATTCTTGTAAAAAATCACCTTCGGGGCGTTTGATAAATTGCAATTGACCGCTTTCTTGCATAGGAATAATGTTTTCATGTAAAAAAGAAGCCTTCTCTCTAGAGTTGGGTTTTGTAGCCCACTCCCAATGGTTGTCATTGGTCCAATAGTTTGCGTTTTTAAAAGCAACTTCAAACCCGGTTTTGGCTGCGTTCCAATTGACACTTCCACCACAATGATCAAAATGCAGATGGGTCATGAATACATCGGTAACGTCATCACGGTGAAAACCTGCTAATTTTAAGGATTGGTCTAAGGAATGATCACCCCAAAGGGAATAGTAACTAAAAAACTTATCCGATTGCTTGTTTCCCATTCCGGTGTCAATCAAAATCAATCGGTTTCCGTCTTCAATTAATAGGCATCGAGCCGCAATGTCAATAAGATTGTTTTCATCAGCGGGATTGGTTTTATTCCAAATAGTTTTGGGCACCACACCAAACATGGCTCCCCCATCTAATTTAAAATTTCCGGCCTCTATAGCGTGCAATTTCATGGTTTGTTATTTTGAGCCAAATTACAAAAAATACCATAAACAAAAACTATGTTAACATAAGTTATAAAAATGTTAGCAAATCTTGTAAAAAGTAATTTATGGATTATCTTTGCGGTTAATTTAGACAAAATCAAAATAAGCTATGTAATAAGCACCGCCGAAAAGTAATTTTATAAATCACTTTTTTTAAGCGTATTACATATCACAATTATAATAACAAATACAGACGAGGTTATGATTAAAGTTTCTGACACAGCAAGTAAAAAAATCATTGCCATGATGCAAGAAGATGGCTTTGATGCCGCACAAGATTATGTTAGAGTAGGCGTAAAAAGCGGCGGTTGCTCTGGCTTGTCTTATGAATTGAAATTTGACAAAGAATTAACCGAGAACGATAAAGTTTTTGAAGACAACAATATAAAAATTGCCGTTGAAAAAAAGAGTTTTCTTTATTTGGCCGGAACTGTTTTAGAATATTCAGGAGGATTAAACGGAAAAGGATTTGTTTTTAACAATCCAAATGCACAAAGAACGTGTGGCTGCGGAGAGAGTTTCTCGTTATAAAATTTAAAGATCAAATTAAAAGAGCTGTAATTTCGATTACAAATAACATTGCTGAAGGTTCAGAATATAACAATAACAAGCAATTTATTCGATATTTAAAAATAGCAAAAAGGGTGTTGTGCTGAAGTTAGAAACATGTTGCTATTAGCAAAAGAATTGGAATTTTGTACAGAAAATGAAATGCAAGATAGTTTTCAATTAACAATTGAGATTTCTCAAAACATTTCTAATTTTATAAAGTATTTAGATTCAAAATTAGAAAAATGATAGTTTGAAGATTTTATAGAAATTTTTAAATTCTTCAATCTTTAAATTTTTAAATTAAAAAAATGAGCAAATACACAGAAGACGACTTAAAAGTCGAATTAGAAAATAAAGAATACGAATACGGATTCTATACCGAATTGGACTCGGAGACGTTTCCTATCGGATTAAATGAAGACATTGTTCGTGCCATTTCAAAGAAAAAAGAAGAACCCGAATGGATGACCGAATGGCGTTTGGAAGCGTTTCGCGCTTGGAAAGAAATGGTAGAACCGGAATGGGCTAATGTCCATTATGAAAAACCCGATTTCCAAGCCATTTCGTATTATTCAGCGCCCAAAAAAGCGGATCCCAACAAAAAACTGGAAGATGTAGATCCCGAACTTTTAGCGATGTACAAAAAGTTAGGCATTTCGGTTGACGAACAAAAGAAGATGAACAACGTGGCAATCGATATTGTGGTAGATTCTGTTTCTGTTGCGACTACATTCAAAAAAACACTCAACGAAAAAGGCATTATTTTTTGTTCGATTTCGGAAGCTATCAAAGAACACCCCGAATTAGTTCGAAAATATTTAGGTACCATTGTACCGCAGAAAGATAATTTTTACGCGGCATTGAATTCGGCAGTTTTTTCAGACGGAAGTTTCTGTTACATCCCGAAAGGCGTGCGTTGTCCTATGGAATTATCCACCTATTTCCGAATCAATCAAGGTGGAACAGGTCAGTTTGAACGAACGCTCCTCGTTGCCGACGAAGGAAGTTATGTGAGTTATTTAGAAGGATGTACCGCTCCAAGTCGGGATGAAAACCAATTGCACGCTGCGGTCGTAGAATTAATTGCTCTCGATAATGCTGAAATCAAATATTCTACCGTCCAAAACTGGTATCCAGGGAACAAAGAAGGAAAAGGAGGCGTTTATAATTTTGTGACCAAAAGAGGATTGTGCGAGCAAAACGCTAAAATATCCTGGACACAAGTAGAAACAGGTTCGGCCGTAACTTGGAAATATCCTTCGGTGGTATTGAAAGGCGATAATTCCATTGGCGAGTTTTATTCGATTGCCGTTACCAACAATTATCAGCAAGCCGATACGGGAACCAAGATGATACACTTGGGCAAAAACACCAAATCGACAATTATTTCCAAAGGGATCTCAGCGGGAAAATCACAAAATAGTTACAGAGGATTAGTGCAAATAGGTGCAAGAGCCGAAAATGCTCGAAATTTCTCTCAATGTGATTCGTTATTAATGGGTAATAATTGTGGTGCACATACCTTTCCCTATATTGAAAGTAAAAATGCTTCGGCAAAAATTGAACACGAGGCAACGACGTCAAAAATCGGAGAAGATCAAGTGTTCTATTGTAACCAACGCGGTATTCCAACCGAAAAAGCCATTGCGTTAATCGTAAACGGATTCAGTAAAGAAGTATTGAATAAATTACCAATGGAATTTGCTGTGGAAGCGCAGAAATTGTTGGAGATTAGTTTAGAAGGTTCAGTAGGATAATCAATCAAAAAAAGTAGAATAAATAACACATTTACAAAATGTTACAGATAAAAAACTTACACGCTTCGGTAGAAGACAAAGACATATTAAAAGGAATTAACCTTGAAATAAAAGCAGGGGAAGTACATGCGATTATGGGACCTAACGGTGCCGGAAAATCCACATTATCTTCTATCATTGCTGGAAATGAAAACTATGAAGTTTCTGAAGGCGAAATCTTTTTAGACGGAGAAGAAATTTCAGAATTAGCTCCAGAAGAAAGAGCGCACAAAGGCGTATTCTTATCGTTTCAATATCCAGTGGAAATTCCTGGAGTTTCGGTAACAAATTTCATCAAAACAGCTATCAACGAAAAACGTAAGGCCAACAAACAAGAAGAGATGCCCGCGAATGAAATGCTGAAATTAATCCGAGAAAAATCAGAATTATTAGAAATGGACAGAAAATTCTTGTCGCGTTCTTTAAATGAAGGTTTTTCAGGAGGGGAAAAGAAACGTAACGAAATTTTCCAAATGGCGATGTTAGAACCTAAAATTGCTATTTTGGACGAAACCGATTCAGGCTTGGACATCGACGCCTTACGAATTGTAGCAAATGGTGTAAACAAATTGAAAAACGAAAACAATGCGGTTTTAGTGATTACACACTACCAACGTTTGTTAGATTATATCGTTCCCGATTTTGTTCACGTTTTAATGGACGGAAAAATCGTAAAAACAGGTGGAGCTGATTTAGCGTTAGAACTAGAAGAAAAAGGATACGATTGGATTAAAAACGAGTTGGTTTAATTCGTTTCAGGTGCAGCAAACTTGAAACCTGAAACAAAATATTGGACAATGGAATTAAAAGATAAAATGTTAGCTTCCTTCATGGCTTTTGAAGAAAAGATTGATATCCAATCCGAACTTCATGAGATAAGAAGTAACGCCATAAAAAATTTTGAAAACAAAGGTTTCCCTACAAAAAAAGAGGAGGCTTGGAAATACACGTCGTTAAATGCAATTTTAAAAAATGATTTTTCGGTTTTCCCAAAGAAAGAAAATACAATTGAATTTAAAGATGTAAAAAAGTATTTTTTACACGAAATTGACACCTATAAAGTTGTTTTTATAGACGGAATTTTCAGTTCGTTTTTATCTTCTACAACACATGATGGATTAGATGTTTGTTTGATGTCTTCGGCCTTAACCAAACCAAAATATAAAATGGTAATTGACGCCTATTTTAATCAAATTGCGAGTAAAGAAGAAAGTTTAACAACTTTAAATACAGCATTTTCGTTAGAAGGGGCTTACATCAACATTCCGAAAAGTAAAGTGGTAGAAAAACCTATTGAAATTATTTATTTTTCTACAGGAACTGAAGCCGCATTGATGGTGCAACCACGAAATTTGGTCATTGTTGGAGAAAATGCACACGTACAAATTGTAGAGCGTCACCAAAGCTTGAATTCAAATCCAGTTTTAACCAATTCGGTTACTGAAATTTTTGCTCAAAAACGTGCCATTGTCGATTATTACAAAATTCAAAACGATGTGCAAACCGCTAATTTGATAGACAACACCTACATAGCACAAAAACAAGAGAGTAGAGTAGCGGTGCATACCTTTTCGTTTGGTGGAAACATTACCAGAAACAATTTGAATTTCTATCATCAAGGGGAACGTATTGATTCTACCTTGAAAGGTGTGACCCTTATTGGCGATAAACAACACGTAGATCATTATACGTTGGTGCAACATGCTACACCCAATTGTGAAAGCCATCAGAACTATAAAACGATACTAAACGACAGTGCAACGGGTGTTTTCAACGGTAAAATTTTCGTAGAAAAAGAAGCGCAAAAAACGGATGCGTTCCAACAAAACAATAACATATTAATTGGCGATAAAGCAACGATCAACGCTAAGCCACAATTGGAAATTTTTGCCGATGATGTAAAGTGTTCGCACGGATGTACCATTGGTCAATTGGATGAAAGTGCTATGTTCTATATGCAACAACGCGGTATTCCTAAAAAAGAAGCCAAAGCCTTATTGATGTATGCGTTTACCAGTGAAGTGACCAATAGCATAAAAATACCCGAATTAAAAGCAAAAATTGCTCGTATTATCGCTGACAAATTAGGCGTGAATATGGGATTTGATTTGTAGTAATATACTTTAGAAATATGTTAGACATCCAAAAAGTAAGAGCCGATTTCCCTATTTTATCGCAAAAGGTAAACGGGAAACCCTTGGTGTATTTTGACAACGGGGCTACTTCACAGAAACCGCAAGTGGTGATCGATGCTATTTCTAGGTATTACAGCGAATACAACGCAAACATTCACCGCGGCGTGCATACCTTGAGTCAATTGGCTACAGATGCCTATGAAGTGTCGCGAAATACCATCCAAACCCATTTGAATGCAAAACACAACTTCGAAATTATTTTTACTTCGGGGACTACGTTCGGAATTAACTTAGTGGCAAATGGTTTTGCAAGTTTACTAAAAGCAGGCGATGAGGTGATGGTTTCGGCATTGGAACACCATAGCAACATTGTGCCTTGGCAATTTTTATGCGAAAGAACAGGAGCGAAGTTGGTGGTTATCCCAATGAATGAAAAAGGAGAATTAATCCTTTCGAAATTTGACAACTTACTTTCCGAAAAAACAAAAATAGTTGCGGTGAACCACATTTCAAATGCATTAGGAACGGTTAACCCAATTGAATATATCATTAAAAAAGCACATGGATTAGGAGCAGCGGTTTTAATCGATGGCGCTCAAGCTACTCCGCATTTACGCCCAGATGTACAAGCTCTGGATTGTGATTTTTATGTGTTTTCGGGGCATAAAGTTTGCGGCCCAACAGGTGTTGGAATTTTATACGGAAAAGAAGAGTGGTTGCGAAAATTACCACCCTATCAAGGCGGAGGCGAAATGATTGCTGAGGTAACGTTTGAAAAAACAACGTATGCCGATTTACCACATAAATTTGAGGCAGGAACGCCCAATATTGAAGGCGGAATTGTACTAGGAACCGCAATTGACTATATGAATGCCATCGGTTTTGAGAATATTGCAGCATACGAAAACGAATTATTATTGTACGGAACCAAAAGGTTACAAGAAATCGATGGCCTTACAATTTATGGAACGAGCGAAAACAAAGCTTCGGTCATTTCATTTAATATCGATGGAATCCATCCGTATGATATTGGTACTATTATTGATAAATTGGGGATTGCTGTACGGACCGGTCATCATTGTGCTCAACCTATTATGAATTTTTTCAATATTCCGGGAACCATACGAGCAAGTTTTGCTTTTTACAATACCAAGGAAGAAATTGATATCTTTGTAGAAGCGGTTAAAAAAGCGCAAATGATGTTGTCTTAATAAGAAAGCGTATGAGAGTTTTAGCAGTAATAATTTTTTTGTTATTTGTGGGTTGTAAACCAACAAAAACGGAGAATTACAATCACCAAAACAAGTCCATTTCGGTAATAAACTATGAGGCAAACGCTCGAAACTTTGTTTTAAATATCAAAGTAGAAAATCAAATGTTGTTTGTTTCGCGTGCAAGAGATGTTAAAGATTACCAAGAAAAAATAACTGTTTCTGATGCAGATTGGAAAGAAATTGTGGCCCTTATAAAAGCAGTCGATTTGGCCAAAGTAAAAGAGTTCAAAGGACCTACCGAAAAACGTTTTTATGACGGTGCGCCTCATGCCAATATTACCTTTATTTCTGAAGGGATAGCATACACAACGAAGGGCTTTGATCATGAATTCCCTCCTGTTGAGGTAGAAAAACTGGTAACAAAAATTTTGAAATTGACCGAAAAATAAAATGACAATACAAGACATACAACACGAAATTGTTGACGAGTTTTCTCTATTTGACGACTGGATGCAGCGCTATGAATACATCATCGAATTGGGAAAAACACTTCCGTTAATTGATGAGCAATACAAAGTAGATGAAAATAGCATCAAAGGCTGTCAGTCAAAAGTTTGGGTACATGGTGAATCGCAAGACGGAAAAATTGTATTTACAGCCGATAGCGATGCGATTTTAACCAAAGGAATTATTGCTATATTAATTCGTGCGTTTTCAAATCAAACACCAGCAGCTATTTTAGAAGCAAACACTGATTTTATTGATGAAATAGGATTAAAAGAACATTTGTCGCCCACAAGAGCTAACGGCTTGGTGTCAATGATTAAACAAATAAAAATGTATGCTTTGGCATTTCAAGCGAAACAATAAAAAATAATTTAACATATAAGCCATATAAGTTTTTCAATATGATCTACACCACAAAAAATAATACAAGCCATGAAGAATGTTACAAAAACGCAGTTAAAAGATTTAGTTTATCAAGTTAATGGAGCGGCAATTGAAGTTCATAAAAGATTAGGGCCAGGGTTACTAGAAACAGTTTATCACCAGTGTTTAATTAAGGAATTTGAAATACGAAATATAAATTCAATTTCAGAATTCAACATTCCGATTAATTATAAAGGATTTGAATTAGAGTCAAAACTGAGGTGTGATATTTTAGTTGAAGATATTTTAGTAGTTGAATTGAAAGCAGTTGCGGAAATGAATCCAATTTATGAGGCGCAACTTTTAACTTATATGAACTTACTAGAAAAACCAATAGGATTACTGATTAACTTTAATGTTAAGAATATTTATTACGAAGGACAACAAACATTTGTAAACAAACTATATAACTCATTATGGGATTAGCTTATATGGCTTATATGTTTAAAAATAAAAATAAAAATAAAAATAAAAATGGAAGAATTTAACGATACAATTAACTTAGGCGAAGACGTTGTCAAAGTATTAAAAGGAATTTTTGACCCCGAAATTCCGGTAGATATCTATGAATTAGGATTAATCTACGACGTCATGATTAATGAGGATAACGATGTAAAAATTGTCATGACCTTAACCTCGCCAAATTGCCCAGTAGCTGAAACGTTGCCGCAAGAAGTGGAAGAAAAAATCAAATCGATTGATGCGGTTAAATCGTGCGAAGTAGAAATCACTTTTGATCCGCCGTGGAGCAAAGATTTAATGAGCGAAGAAGCGAAGTTAGAATTGGGAATGTTGTAAAAAAGGAAACAGTCGCAGTTGCAGCGAGCAGTGTTTTTGCATCTGCTTCTGAAAACTGCTTCTGAAAACTGAGACTGAAACATGGATGAAATCGTAAATAAAATAGCGCAAAGTTCGTTGATGGTATTCGATTTAGAAGATTACTATCCAGACAACCATGTGGTGGGGTTAAACATTTCGCAATGGCTGCTCGAAGGTGTTTTGTTAAAAGAAACCGATTTTAGACAACAACTCAAAAACGCAGATTTTACACCCTTTCAAGACAAATACGTGGCGTTGTATTGTGCTACCGATGCCATTTTACCCGCTTGGGCATTTGCTTTGGTTTCGGTTCATGTGGCGCCTTATGCCTTAAAAGTGATTCAAGGAAGCCAAGTGCTAGCCACGACAGAATGGTACCAAGACATTTTAAACAAATTGGACTACACTGATTATTTGGACAAACCGGTTATCTTAAAAGGCTGTTCTAAAAAAGCCGTACCCAATGAAGTGTATACGTTAGCGATTCAAAAATTAATGAAAGTAGCCAAAAGCGTTATGTTTGGCGAGGCTTGTTCGGCAGTGCCTTTGTTTAAGAGGAGGTAGGGGATAATTATTCCTTAATTTCAACCATTATTATTTCACGCTTTTCTTTTAAATAAGTTATTCTTACAGGCAATCCATTTCGAAATACACCATTGTTTGTTTTGCTAAATCGATTAAATCTTCCAAGCAGTTCATCTGAATAGGAAAATTCAACTGAATCAACAACAAATCTTTCTTGAGTTACAATTCCTCTTTTTGATAAAGGTCTAACGCTTTCAAATTCGCTGATAATTCCTTCAACGACAGCTACATTTTTTGAGTTTACTATTTTTTGTATTCGATATTCAGTTGAGTCTATTGTAAAGAACTTTAAATATATAAAGCCAAGCATTGTTCCAACACCAATAATTCCAGTACCCCAAAGTATAATTTGTTTTTCGAAATCTTGATTAGATTTTTTAAATTTTTTTACCAATAAAAAAATCAAAATAAATAGAATTGCTGCGTACAAGCATACTTCAAAAGATTTCAACGAATTTGTTGCTAAATCTGCAATTGACCAATACTTTTTATATTCCATCTTAAGATTTCGTTTTTATAAACTAGCTGCTAACTTGTATATAACCAATATATTTAATTATGTACTAACGTTCTAACTAATTGTAAATATAAAAACAATATTTAAAACAAGAGATTGTTTTATTCATTCTCCACCGCGTCTTTATAATCGGGATATAAGAATTTGTTGTATGGAAAACGGGTAATGTGAATTTCGCGCACGGCTTCATACACTTTTTCTCTAAATTCTTCAAAGTTGGCCTTTTCGGTAGCCGAAATAAACAAGGTTTTGTTTTCACCTAATTTACTCATCCAAGTCTGTTTCCAATCTTCCAAGGTGTAATGTTTGGTGGTTTTTTCTATTGATACATCGTTTTCATCAAAATAAACCGATTGAAACGCATCAATTTTATTGAATACCATAATTGTGGGTTTATCGGCACTTTTAATGTCTTGTAAAATTTGATTCACTGAGGCAATATGATCTTCAAAATCGGGATGTGAAATATCTACCACATGAAGCAATAAATCAGCCTCTCTCACTTCATCTAAGGTACTTTTAAACGACTCCACTAATTGCGTGGGAAGTTTTCTAATAAAACCTACTGTATCGCTTAAAAGAAACGGTAAATTTTTAATTACGGTTTTTCGAACTGTAGTGTCAAGCGTGGCAAATAATTTATTTTCGACAAACACATCGCTTTTACCTACAGCATTCATCAAGGTTGATTTTCCCACATTGGTATATCCAACTAAAGCCACACGAACCATAGCGCCCCGATTGCTGCGTTGTGTAGCCATTTGTTTGTCGATTACTTTGATTTTATCTTTCAGTAACGAAATTCTATCACGCACAATACGACGGTCGGTTTCAATTTCAGTTTCCCCCGGACCACGCATTCCGATACCTCCTTTTTGACGTTCCAAGTGGGTCCACATTCCGGTTAAGCGAGGGAGTAAGTATTGGCATTGGGCTAATTCTACTTGGGTTCTGGCGTATGAAGTTTCGGCACGTTGTGCAAAAATATCTAAGATGAGATTGGTGCGATCCAGTACTTTACAGTCTAATTCTTTGGTAATGTTTTTAGATTGTGATGGTGTTAATTCGTCATCAAAAATTACGGTTTTAATATCGTTATCTTTAATAAAATATTTGATTTCTTCTAGTTTACCCGTTCCTACGAAGGTTTTAGGGTTAGGCTTGTCCATTTTTTGGGAAAAGCGTTTCACTACGGTTCCACCAGCGGTAAACGTCAAAAACTCCAACTCGTCAAGATATTCGTTCAATTTATCTTCACTTTGGTTTTGCGTGATTATTCCAACTATAATTGATTTTTCAAAGTCAATAACTTCTTTCTCTAACATAATCGTTCATTAAGCCTACAAAGGTACAAAATAGGCGGTATAAAAAAAGCGACTCAAATGAGCCGCTTTGAAACTATTGGAATTGCAATTAGTTAATTACAATATCATCAATTTGCATAGTAGTAGTAATCCCACCGGCACCGTTACCCACATATTCAAAAACGAAGAAACCGTTTCCAGTAACTCCTGCAGGAATGTTATAGGTACCACTATTTGTAAAATTAGTAGCGTAGCCCGTAGTTGTTCCAGAAGCAATTGTAAAGTTTGAAGTGATATCAATCAATGTAGCAGCTGTAATTTGTGTGCCAGGAACATAATTTGTTGTATAATACACTTTTAATACGTTTCCATTGTTGTAACCGTCTTTCGTTTTAAAAGAAAAAGTACTTGCCGCTGTCATGTTAACAGGAACAATAAAAAGCGTGCGGTTGGCTTCTGGTGTGCCGCCAAAAGACGACATTTGAATGTATTTATTGCTGCTGAATGTTTTCACTTGCCAATATTTTCCTCCAACAGCTGCATCATTGATGTATTTTGGAAATACTTGCTGATTTGTGGTAGTATACGAGGTAAACGGTTCGTTTAACGTAGTATCATATACAATGCCTGTTCCCCCAAGAGGTGGATATAAATCGATATCCATGCGATCAGCCGTTAGTTGTACATCGTTAATTGTACGAATCATGAATTGATAATCGCTATTGTATTTGGTCATTACTCCACGAATTTTTCCGTTTTTAGAAGGTACTGCATTGGCAGCAAATGTTGCAAATTCACTTACTCGTAAAATCACTTTATTTCCAAATTGATCTGAAATTTCATGATTTGTAGCACCACCAAGGCTGTTTAGTGTAGCATCATAATATTTTTTCCCTAATGAGGCATCAGTAAATTGTACGGCATCAAACTCAATTAGCATGTTCAAATATTGATCGTTTTTTGCTTGAGCAATCGTTAGATTTTTGACAATCGTATTTTCATTTACATCGGTACAAGAGCGAAGAATGACATCTTTGTATTCTACTCCAGAAATTCGACCTACTCCATTGTTATAAGAAGACCCTAGAACAGTGCTTCCGTGTTGTTTGTTAAAATACCGATTTTTGTCTAATTTGATCGTTACTTTTCTGCCCGGTTCAAATTCTGTGTATAAGTTGTAATTGTCTACCGGCATGCTAAATCCTTTCAAACCGTCTAAAGACATCATGGAGATGGATTTATAAAAATTTCCACCTTCATCACTTGAAGTTACATAGGCTTCAATATAATCTACTACCGTTTCAGAAGTTGTATAAGGAACTGCGGTTGCAGTGGCAATATTGGTAATGTCGCTTACTTCTTTAGTTTTAGCTATGGTAATGCACTCATTGGTAAGATTAGGCACCCCATATTCGTCACCGTTTACACAACTTGATAAAGTTGCTAACATTAGTGTTGTTACTATTAATTTATAATTTTTCATACGGATTAATTTTTAGTAATTTTAACATTATCAACTTCCCAAGTCATTGAAGCTGAGGAAGTAGAAGTGTATTTGAAAGCAACGTGTACCGTTTCTCCAATAAAGGAAGAAATGTCAATTTTACCAGAGTTGGTCCAAGTATAGGAATTCGAAGCATCTAATGTTGCCGTAAGATCGGTCCATGTAGCTGCTGCTGGATCTCCTCCTGTATAATTAGAAGAAATTTTAATCTCTAAAACATTTCCGGTAAAGCGCGAGGCCGTTTGGAAAGACAAACTCGCAGCGGTTAGTCCGTTTAAATCTACAGCAGGTGAAATCAACCAATCTTCATTGGCATTGTTTGTACCGGCATAACCCGACATTTTTGCGCAATTTCCAGGATTGCCATATTGCGTATCAAGTGTCCAAGCTTGCGTGCCCGTAGCACTGAACTTTGTCCAGTCTGCCCAATTGGTTTCAAAGCCATCCGTAAAGGCATATTCGTATACGGTAGGAATTACATAATCGTCATCTCCTACACAGCTTGTTAACGAACTTGAAACAAGTCCTAACAAAAATATTGTTTGTATAAATTTTATTTTCATTGTATATTTTTTTAGAAGTTGATGTAGAAGTTAACGAAGAAAGTTCTTCCGTATCCATAAAAATATTTTGTGCCAAAAGAAGGAGTTCCGTTTGCTTGATCGGCTTGTAAATCAGGGAAAGTTGCTTTTCTAGACTGTTCAAATCCCCCTGTTTTATATTGTAGGTCAAATAAATTGTTTACCGAAGCAAAGAAACCAACGGTGTTTCTATTGGCTTTGCTAATTCTCCAAGATTTTCCACCCGTTAAATTAACCAAGGTAAATGCATCAAATTTTTCTTGTCTTAATATTGCTCGAACCGTTTCAGGAGTTGCTCCCGCATAATTGTCACCTGTAGCACTGTCGATACTAAAATTGTCAGTTCGTAAGATATTGGCAAAATCAACATAGCTGTTGGCCAAATAATTTACGTTAGCACCCACCCACCAGAAATTTGGATCGCGGTATTCTAAACCAAAAGAGGCAGCGGTTTGCGGCATTCCCGCTTGGTGGTAATTCTTGATGTAAACGGTTCCGAAATCAGTTAGTGAATTGGCGCCTGTTGCTGCTAATGCGTCATCGTTTGTTTTCAATTTGGCATTATCTGAATAGATATATTGTCCGTATGAAGCTGCTGCAGTAGCTTTAATAGTAGAAGTAATGCTATATTCTAAACCAAATTCTACTCCCATATTTTGTTTGTCAATACCAGTAACAATTTCACTTACAAAAGTATCTTCATCTCCTCCATCATCACTTCCAATTCCTTCTCCATAGAAGAATGAAATTTCAGAAGCGTCTTGGATTTTAGTATAGAAACCGGTCAAACGCGCTTTTAATTTTGGCGTTCTCAAAATATAACTTGCATCAGCACTAGCAATACGTTCGCTTTGAAGGTCTGGTGTGATTACATTGTTTAAACGCGCATTTGAAAATGTATTTCTTAAGCTAGGCGCTTTAGTTTGATATAATCCATTGAAATCAAAATAATTTCTACCGTTTAATTTATAGGTTAATCCTCCTTTGAATCCAAAATTTTCAAAGGTTATACTTTTACCTTTTCCAAAAGAATTGTCTGCGTAGATTCCATTACGGTACAGACCTTCTCTTTGGTATTCTGTGCGACTAAAATTTTGGGCCAAATAAAAATCTACTTTATCATAGGTAAATTTAAATTGGGTAAATCCGTCAAAAGTTAAGGCATGTAATAAGTAGTTATAGCCATAGGTTTGGTTTTCGCCCACGCGTCTATCTGGATTATTTAAATCAGATTGACTTGCATTACCCGCATAAAAAGGATCAATATCTAGAAAATATTGCCCACCCATTAAGTCCATTAAATTTTGGTGGTTGTGTGAGCGAAGTTTTCTCACATTAATACCTGCATTCAAAACAATATGGTCTGATAAACTGGAGTTTAAAATAGAGTTTGCATTCAACAAATTGTCGTCGGTACGGTCTTCATACAACACATAAACACTTCTACCGGCAAATGCACTATTTTGGTTGGCAATATACATGGCATTCCAATCAATTTGACTGTTGGCTTTAAAGGTGTTGTCAATATTATCTAACTGTGTTTGTGTAAAGCCCCCTAGGTTGCTGTAATAACTTGATAAATTTTTATAATAAGTTGGGTCTGGATTGTTTCCCAACTGATAATCTATTCTAGAATTTCCAATAGTCCCTGTTTGAAAAGCAACATTGGTATTTAGATTTGATTTGTCGGATAATTTCCAAAAATGAGACAACATTATGATAGGCTCATCGATGTTTTTTTCTCTCGAATTGCGCTTTCTTCCGTCTTGCCATCCCCAGTAGGAGTTATATGTTATCCCCATCAAATCATTCACTTCTTTAGTGTTTGGAGACGTTTTTCCTCTGCTGTTTTGTGCATATATAGCGGTTAAATTCAAACTGTGTTTGTCGTTGATTTTTTTCTCAACACTAGCAAATAATGAATTTGCAGCATAGTCAGTTCCTTCAAAGTATCCTTCTTGTGCCCATCTTCTAGAAGCTGAAACCACAAAGGCCCATCCGTCTTTGTCCATTCCAGAAGCATAGGTTCCCATGGTTCTCCAACTGTAATTGGTGTTGGTTCCCGACATAGAAATGCGAGATCCTGGTCGGTAAAAAGAGGCACGTGTGTTGATTTCTTGCGTTCCTAATGCACTTCCAAAGGTATAATCTGAAGGCGAAGAACCCATAGTAAATTCTTGATTACGAGTGGCATCATTTAATCCCCCCCAGTTACTCCATTGGGGTCTGCCATCGTATAATTTATTCATCACAATACCATTGATCATTGTGGTGCCGTATTCATTGTCGAGTCCTCTAATTCTAAAACGTGATTGTCCCCAATTAAAAGCCGCCGCTTGTTGGTAAGCGTCTCTCGTAGCTTGTAACAAGCCCGAAGTACTTTCCGATCCACTGTTGTCGTCTCCCAAATCGTTTTCTGTAATGGTAACCAAACTCAATTGTTGTTCGGTGGTAATATCTTCTTCCAATAAAATCGTACCCAAGTCGATGGTTTCTCCTTTTGAAGGTTCCAATAGTAGGGTTTGTGTGTTGTATCCCGCCGATTTAATTACCAATGCTTGCTCTCCCGAAGGCAAGGTTTGAAAAACAAAGGTTCCCTCAACATCAGTTAAAGCAGATTGGTTGTTGCTTTGAATGACAGCCACAACGTTTTGCAATGGTTTTTGACTTTTAGCATCGATTACCTTACCTTTTAAGGCCGGATTTTGTTGTGCAAAAACAAAAACAGCTTGCAGCACAAATAAAGTGCTCAATACAAGTTTTTTCATAAAGATTATTAAAATGAATACTAAATTAATGCTAAGTCGTTAAGAACTAAACAGCTTACAAATGTATAACTTTTAACAATATTATTTACCTTTGACCCAAGTTTTGTTATAAACATAACTAAATAAACAAGCTACTTTTATGAAAATTAAGCACTCCATTTCTGTTTTTATTGTGATTTTATCCATTGGTTCCGGTTTTGCCCAAGACAAAAAATTTAAAGTACACACGGTCGCTTTTTATAATTTTGAAAACTTATTTGATACCATTAACGATCCAGACACTTATGATGAAGAGTATACACCTGCTGCAGGGTGGACGTTAAAAAATTATAAAAAGAAATTAGACAATCTAAGTAAGGTATTGATTGAATTAGGCACCAGTGAAAATCAAAATAATGCCCCCGTAATTATTGGGGCTTGTGAGATTGAAAACCGAAAAGTATTAGAAGATTTAACAAAACACCCTACATTAATTAATAAAGGGTATAAGGTTGTTCATTTTGATTCGCCCGATAAACGCGGAATTGACGTGGGGTTTTTATACCAAGAAAAATATTTTCAACCCATAAGTTATATTAATGTGCCTTTGTACATATATGAAAATGAGACCGCTGCCGATAAAAAAGATAAAAAAGAAGCAGAAGAGACCGATGATAAAGGAGCGGTAGATGCTAAAACCAAACGAATTTATACCCGCGACCAACTCTTAGTTACAGGGATGTTAGATGGCGAAGAAATCAACATTATTGTAAATCACTGGCCTTCTCGATCGGGCGGAGAGAAAAAAAGTAGCCCTTACAGAGAAGCCGCCGGGCGATTGAATAGAAAAATCATGGATTCTATTATTAAAATCAACCCGAATGCAAAAATAATTACAATGGGTGATTTAAATGACGGTTCATACAACAAAAGCGTAAAAGAAGGAATTGGCGCAAAACTAAAAAAAGAAGAACTGAAAAAACCTGCTGATATTTTTAATCCCTTTGAACAAATGGCAAAGGACGGCCATGCCACCTTGTTCTACAGAGATTCTGGTGATATTTTTGATCAAATCATGGTGAGCCAACAATTTATACCAAAAGATAAAAACGATTATTCCTCTTTTAAATATTGGAAAGCAGGAATTTACAACAAACCTTTTTTGATACAGAAAACAGGACAATGGAAAGGATATCCTTTGCGAAATCAAAATGGCGTTCCCGGTTTTTCAGATCACTTTCCAGTATATATTTATTTGGTTCAGGAAGTAAAATAGAAATAAAGAGAAGCAATAAAGGTTGGTTGTAACTAAAAGTACAACTAACCTTTTCCTTTTGCTAACTTTACCTTTTCAATAACAACAAAATGGCAACAGCAAAACCCTTCAACTTACAAAATTGGATTCAGGAAAATAGAGCGCTTTTAAAACCGCCTGTTGGGAACAAAAATGTATATTTCGATTCAGAGGATTATATTGTAATGGTTGTGGGCGGTCCCAATGCCCGAAAAGATTATCACTACAACGAAACCGAAGAATTATTTTACCAACTAGAAGGTGAAATTACAGTCTTTATTCAAGAAGACGGACAAAAAAAAGCCATGAAACTTTCGGCAGGAGACATATATTTACACCCGGCCAAAGTACCTCATTCTCCGGCAAGATCGGAGGGTTCTGTTGGATTGGTAATCGAAAAAAAACGCGCCGGAAAAGGTTTTAACGATGGCTTGTTGTGGTATTGCGACCATTGCAATCATAAATTACACGAAGTCTACTTCGAATTGCACGATATAGAAAAAGATTTTTTACCTCATTTTCAAGAGTTCTTTACTTCTGAAGAAAAAAGAACGTGTAAAAAGTGTGGCACTGTAATGGAAACCAATCCAAAGTATACAAAATAACTAAAGGTGATCCGTAACATTTGCAACGTAACATTTGAAATATATTTTTTATCTTTGATAAAAATTTAACAAAAACCGAATAAAAAGTTATAAAATGATATCTGAAGCAGCAATTCAATTTGGTATGCAAGACGCTTTGCAACAATTAGGCATTAAAGAAATTAACGAAGGAACTTCTACAGGAACGAAATGGTTCTCTAACGGAAAAATCATCGAATCGTATTCTCCAGCCACTGGTGATTTGATTGGAAAAGTAAAATCTTCTACCAAAGAAGATTATGAAACGGCCATGAAATCTGCAGAAGAAGCGTTCAAAACTTGGCGTTTGGTTCCGGCTCCAAAAAGAGGGGAAATCGTGCGTCAAATGGGAGATGAATTACGCAAAAATAAAGAAGCCTTAGGAAAATTAGTGTCTTTTGAAATGGGGAAGTCCTATCAAGAAGGCTTGGGCGAAGTGCAAGAAATGATTGACATCTGTGATTTTGCCGTAGGTTTATCACGACAATTACACGGATTAACCATGCACTCAGAACGCCCAATGCACCGCATGTATGAGCAATGGCATCCGTTTGGAATTGTAGGCATCATTTCGGCGTTCAACTTCCCAGTAGCGGTTTGGTCTTGGAATACGATGTTGGCATGGATTTGTGGCGATGTTTGTATTTGGAAACCCAGTTCTAAAACGCCTTTGTGTGGTGTAGCGTGTCAAAACATCATTCAAACCGTATTAGAAAGAAACAATTTACCAGAAGGCATCAGCTGTTTAGTGGTGGGTAACGAGTCTGGGGATTTAATCAATAACGACAAACGTATTCCATTGGTATCGTTTACAGGTTCTACTAGAATTGGTCGTCACGTATCCAAAACAGTGGCGGAACGTTTCGGAAATACCATCTTAGAATTAGGAGGAAACAACGCGATTATCGTTTCTAAAGAAGCGGATTTATCCATGGTATTAGTAGGAGCCGTATTTGGAGCGGTAGGAACAGCAGGGCAACGTTGTACGTCAACGCGTAGATTAATTGTTCACGAAAGTGTTTATGACAAAACATTAGACGTTTTAGCAAAAGCGTATGCGCAGTTAAAAATTGGAAATCCATTAGATGCTAACAATCATGTGGGTCCACTTATCGATAAAGGTGCAGTTCAAGATTACTTAAACGCAATTGAAAAAGCAAAAGCAGAAGGCGGAAGAGTTATTGTAGAAGGCGGCGTTTTAGAAGGAAAAGGATACGAAAGTGGATGTTATGTAAAACCCTGTATTATCGAAGCGAAAAACGAATTCGAAATCGTACAACACGAAACCTTCGCTCCGGTTTTATACGTAATGAAATATAGCACTATTGAAGAAGCGATTGCCATGCAAAATGCCGTTCCTCAAGGATTATCGTCTTCGATCTTTACCAACAACATGAGAGAAATGGAATTATTCCTTTCGGCTGCGGGATCCGATTGTGGTATTGCCAACGTAAACATTGGAACTTCGGGTGCTGAAATTGGTGGTGCTTTTGGTGGTGAAAAAGAAACAGGTGGTGGCCGTGAATCTGGTTCTGATGCATGGAAAGCCTACATGAGAAGACAAACCAACACCATCAATTACGGAACAGCGTTGCCGTTAGCGCAAGGGATTAAGTTTGATTTTTAAAATTTATGTGATTAGTGAAAAGTAATAAGTGATTAGTTACTTTTTGGATATAGAAAAACCCTGCAATTGCAGGGTTTTTTGTATTACTTTGTAGGCACGGAATGTAATTCCGCGCCCACAAGCTGCTTCCAAACAAAGCTACTGAAATAATTTTATCTTTTTTAAATACCAATTTATTTATACCTATAAGGTCAAAAAAAACCCCACAAATCAAATTTGCAGGGTTTATTATTATCATATTGCCACATCGGCACATTGTCTCATTGCCACATTATTACATCGGCACATTGAAAATTACTTCGTTTTCTTCACGTACTGTGTCAAAATATAAATGTTTTGGTTTTCTACCCTTCCTTCAATCAGGTTGGCATCGTCCCAAACTAATTTAATATTGTGAACGGCAGCGCCTCGTTTTGCAGTAAAGGTTGCGCCTTTTACATCTAAATCTTTTATCAAAACCACCGAGTCGCCATCTAATAAGGTAACACCATTGCTGTCTTTATGTACCAATTTATTTTCGTCTTCTTCTTCGCCTTCACCGGTTGCTTTTGCCCATTCTAAGGCTTCTTCGTCCAGATACATCATGTCCAACAAATCCGTATTTTTTAAACGTGCTAACATTCTCCAAGATACAATTTGTACCGGTAAATGTTCGCTCCACATACTTTCCGATAAGCCTCTCCAGTCTTTTTCATCAGTAGTTTCTGGGTTTTCAATTTGGTCTTTTAAGTGTTTTGCAATTAATACACTATTTTCAACCGTTCTTTCATTTTTTGGGGGCAATACATACACCACTAAGTCATGTTCTGTACCGCTAATTTCGCAAACTGAACCACTACGGTCTTTCAGTTTTCTTTCTATTACACTCATTTTGAATGGATTTTACTTAATACAATAATTTGAAGCAAAGGTATAAATTGTAACAAGATGGCATAAAAAAAAGCAACTTTTTTAATGAGTTGCTTTTGAACAAATGTTGAGGTATTAATTTCTGCCGCACTCATCAGGATACAAATCTGGCAATGCATCACTTTGCCAAAATTCTTTAGTAGCCACATCCATTAGGGTTAATTTTCCTTTAAAAGCAGCGCCAGTATCTACATTCCATACACACGCTTTATTCACAGGAGTAGTTTCTCTAATATTAGTCACCGGGGTATGGCCAATATAGATTTCTTTGTATATTTTTAATCGGTTAGGATAAGTAAGCGCGTCTTCTGAAAGTTCGTTGTCCAGAGCCAATACCATTTCCCATAGTGTTCGATCCCAATAAAAAAGGGGTTTAAAATATTCGTGTTCTACGCCTTTTACATTGGTAAATCCCGCATGAATAAAGAGGCGGTTTTGATCATCAATATGATAATTTTGTAACGATTCCAAGAACGTTATATGGGCTTCTTTTTCGGAAGATGAAATTTTTTCGTACGCCAAAGCCGTGGCTTTCCCGCCGTGTTGAAACCACAATTGTTCGTTAAAATCTACTTTGTTTCCTGTTAACCATTGCAGTACTAAATCATCGTGATTGCCTTTAATAAAAATGCAATTGTGTGATTTTTCAAGTGCGATTAAAAAATCCAAAACCGCAGGCGATTCGCTCCATCCATCAACAAAATCTCCTAAAAAAATTAAGGTGTCCTCTTTTGAAATTTTTGCTCGTTCTAAAACTTGAATAAGTGCTTTGAGTCCGCCGTGAATATCGCCGATAACATAGGTTTTTCCTTTCATCATATTTATTAATCAAAAATGAGCAGAAGCATCAGTTGTATTAAGGCACTTTATTACCCATGCTTTCGGTCCAAATTGCAAACCAATCTTGTGCGTCTAACACCAATGATTTGGCCTTCATTAATTGTTGTATACGACTCACGTTAATCGTTCCTGCTACCGGTAAAACATGGGCAGGATGTTGTAAGATCCAAGCCAATAGTAGCAAATCAGCACCCACGTGATATTTTTCTACCAACTTAGAAAACAACAATTTCAAACGCTGCGTTTGTTCAGTATTTTCTCTAAAAACAACCCCTAACGGATTCCATGCCATAGGTTGAATGTTATGCAACTGCATATAGTCTAAACTTCCATCGGTCATGGCTTCATGATTTGTGGCCGAAAACTGAATTTGATTGAAATCAATTTTCGTTTTTTGACGCAATAATTCGGTTTGTGAGGACGTAAAGTTAGACACACCAAACGAACGAATCTTACCTGCTGTTTTTAATTGCTCTACTGCTTTAGCAATTTCATCGGCTTGCATTAATGGGCTTGGACGGTGCAAGAGTAATACATCTAAATAGTCAGTTTGAAGATTTTTCAATGAAGTCTCTACCGACCAAATAATGTACTCTTTTGAATAATTATAGTGTTTTATCTTATTTTCTGGTCGATTTTCAGATACATATTGGATCCCACATTTAGATATCAATTGAATTTTTTCGCGGTCAATTTTAGCATCAGCCCAAGCTTTTCCAAAACTAGCTTCGGTAGTATAGCCACCATAAATATCGGCATGATCAAAAGAAGTGATGCCGTTTTCAAAAAACAAATGAATTAAGTGGTTCATTTCCTTTGTGTTGAGGTTTTTATCCCAAACCCCCCAATTCATTACTCCGGCAATAATAGGTGATAATTGTATTGACATAGTCGACGTAATTTTTAAATTTTTCTTAAAATTATAAAAATAGAATCATAAAAGAGGCATAATTCCCCCTTTTTTTATTGTTTTTTAACGCAATGTTAACAACGAATAACTAAAAAAAATTACAATTTGCACCGTTAAAAATTGTTGTTAATTTCAAAGTCTCAATTAAAACCTAAAAATGGAAGAAAATACATCGACATTAGACATTAGAGCCATCAACGAAAAGATAGAACGTGAAAGTGCTTTTATTGACTTGCTTACCATGGAAATGAACAAAGTGATTGTAGGTCAAAAACACATGGTAGAACGATTATTGATTGGATTATTAGGACAAGGACACATCTTATTGGAAGGGGTACCTGGGCTAGCAAAAACCTTAGCTATCAATACGCTTTCGCAAGCCGTTCATGGTTCGTTTAGCCGCATACAGTTTACGCCAGATTTATTGCCTGCGGATGTGGTAGGTACCATGATTTATAACATCAAGCAAAATGATTTTACCATTCGTAAAGGGCCTATTTTTGCCAATTTCGTATTAGCCGATGAAATCAATCGTGCTCCCGCTAAAGTACAGTCGGCGTTATTGGAAGCCATGCAAGAAAAGCAGGTAACTATTGGCGATGAAACCTTTAAATTGGACAAGCCCTTTTTAGTAATGGCTACTCAAAATCCTGTGGATCAAGAAGGAACGTATCCGTTACCGGAAGCACAAGTAGACCGTTTCATGTTAAAAGTGGTTATAGATTATCCAAAAATGGACGATGAGCGTTTGGTGATTCGTCAAAATTTAAAAGGAGCTTTTGAAAAAGTAAACGAAGTGGTTTCTTTGGAACAAATACTGAAAGCACAAGAAGCCGTTCGCGAAGTCTATATGGACGAGAAAATTGAAAAATACATCTTAGACATTATTTTTGCTACGCGTTATCCTGAAAAATACAAATTAGAAAATTTAAAGCCGTTGATCAGTTTTGGTGCATCGCCACGAGGAAGTATCAATTTGGCAACAGCTGCAAAATGCTATGCATTCATCAAACGAAGAGGTTATGTCATTCCAGAAGATGTTCGTGCGGTGGTGTATGATGTATTGCGTCACAGAATCGGAATCACTTATGAAGCCGAAGCTGAGAATGTGACAACGGAAGACATCATTAGCAAAATTGTAAACGAAATCGAAGTGCCTTAAAAAAGTGATTAGGGAATAGTGATTAGGCATTAGTAACATGTCTATAATCATTTGCCTTTTACCCTTTGCCTGTTAAAAATGGATACCAAAGAAATTCTAAAGAAAGTTCGAAAAATTGAAATCAAAACCCGAAGATTGAGTGATCACATCTTTTCGGGAGAATACCATACATCTTTTAAGGGACGAGGAATGACGTTTTCGGAAGTGCGTCAATACCAATATGGAGACGATGTTCGAGCCATCGATTGGAACGTTACAGCACGTTACAACGAACCTTTTGTTAAGGTATTTGAAGAGGAACGCGAATTGACGATGATGTTGGTTGTGGATATTTCGGGTTCGGAAAGTTTTGGTACCAAAAACCAACAAAAATGCGACATGATTACCGAAATTGCAGCCACATTAGCTTTTTCGGCCACTCAAAATAATGATAAAATTGGATTGTTGTTGTTTTCCGATCAAATCGAATTGTATATCCCACCCAAAAAAGGTAAGTCACACGTATTACGCATCATTCGTGAATTGATAGAGTTTGAGCCCAAAAGTAAAAAAACCGATTTGTCGCATGCCTTAAAATATTTATCGAGCGTGATGAAAAAGAAGGCCATTGTTTTTGTTATCTCCGATTTTATGGCAACATCCTACGAGCACACCTTAAAAATTGCTTCGAAACGACATGATGTAACAGGAATTCGAGTTTTTGATCCAAGAGAAGAGCACCTTCCAAACATCGGAATTGTAAATATGTTAGATGCTGAAACAGGAGAAACCTTAGTTGTCGATACCAACTCAAAATCAGTTCGACAAAACTATGAAACGCATTATCGTGAAAATGTAACCTATTTCAAAGACATTTTTTCCAAATGTGGTGCAGGAACGATCAGTTCAAGAGTAGACGAAAGTTATGTAACCAAATTATTAGGGTATTTTAAAGCGAGAAATTGAGAAAAATGAAAAAGACGATTTACATCCATATTGCTTTGCTTTTTGGTTTTTTTGGGTTTTCCCAAAAAATTACCACTTCAATAGATTCTTCCCAAATCAAAATTGGTTCACAATTTCATTTGACCCTAAAGGCATCGGTTTCAGCCAAAGACAAAGTAGTTTTTCCTGAAGGCAAATTTTTTGGTGCCCTGGAAATTTTAGCATCCTATCCAATTGACACGATTAAAAACCAAAATCAAATAGAATTGATCAAAAAATATGGATTAACGCAATTTGACTCGGGCCGCTATACCATCCCAAAATTATTGGTAAAAATAAACAATGCATTCGTTCGTACGGATTCGCTTTCTATTGTAGTCAATTCGGTTAAAGTGGACACAACCAAACAACAAATGCATGATATCAAAAACATTATTGCCACTGAGGAAGAACCGGGGAGTGAATGGTGGAAATGGTTGGTTTTATTGTTGTTAATAATTGCTTCGGGTTTTGGGTCTTATTTTATCATCAAAAAAATTCAAAAAAGGGATGAAACGGCCGATGAATTTTTTGCTTCGCCTATAGAAAAAGCCATTGCCTATCTTCAAAATTTAGATAAGAAACAATTACTCCAAAAAGGAGAAGTCAAAGAATATTATTCGGAGATGACTGATATTGCGCGCACTTACATCGAAGAATCGGTAAAAGTTCCAGCGATGGAAAGTACTTCGAGCGAATTGATCACCGCACTGAAAAAAGCGATTTCTGAGAAGAAAATGTTCATCAATAGAGCCGAGTTAGATCAATTTAAGGCGGTGTTAGAAAACGCCGATTTGGTTAAATTTGCCAAATCAAAACCTTTGCAATTTGAAATCGAAAAAGACAAAGGAATTATCGATAAATTTTTAATTATCATAGATAAAGCCCTGCCTCGAACTGAAGCCGAAGCTGAAGTACTATTTGCCGAAGAAGTTCGCAAAAAAGAACTAAAAAAGCAAAAGTTTAAACGGACAGTCCTAGCTGTTGGAATAGCAGCATCTCTCTTTATCGTAGCGGTATCTATATTTTTATATACCATCGGTATTGACTATCTAAAAGAAAATTATATTGGGTATTCTACAGCTGAATTACTGGAAAAAGAATGGGTTTCTTCAGAATACGGAGCACCTGCAATTGTAATAGAAACCCCAAAGGTGTTGCAACGCAATAACGACGAAAAAATTCAAAACAACTTGCCAGAAAACGTAAAATCAACCAATCGCTTTATGTATGGCAGTATTGTGGATGATTTTTCAATCGTATTAATTACCACAGCCTTTAAAGACACAACCCGATTAGATTTGGATGTCGCACTTGAAAATGATTTGAAAGAATTGGAGCGTTTTGGCGCAAAAAACATCATCGTTAAAACTGCCGATTTTGAAAATGTAAAAGGGTTATCTGGGAAAAAGTCTTTTGGAACGTTCACCGCTTTCAATCCGAAAACCGAAGAGGAGCAAAAGATGAGCTATGAAATTGTTGTGTTTGCGCAATCGGGTGGTGCACAGGAATTTTTCTTAATATATAAAGAAGATGACGAACACGCCAAACAAATTACAGAAAAGATTCAAAATTCAATCGAACTAAGAAAAGCAAAGCAATAATGGGGAAAGTAACCTTTTTAAATCCGGAATTTTTGTGGCTGTTTTTGGTAATACCGTTAGCAATAGCATGGTTGTTTTATAAACGAAATCAACTTTCGGCAACAATAACCCTGCCTACAATTGCACCTTTTGTGGGGCGTCGTACTTTTTTAGCGAAAGTTAAGCCTCTTCTGTTTGTTTTGAGATTGTTGGCATTGAGTGCTATTATTATTGCTTTAGCGCGTCCGAGAAGTGTAGATGTAACCTCAAAATCAAAGATGACAAAAGGTGTTGATATTGTGATGGCTATAGATGTTTCGAGTAGTATGTTGGCAAACGATTTAAAGCCCAATCGATTAGAAGCGTTAAAAAAAGTAGCTTCGACTTTTATACAAGATCGCGTCAATGATCGTATCGGATTAGTAGTGTATGCCGGAGAAAGTTATACCCGAACACCAGTTACTTCCGACAAAGCGATTTTGTTGCAATCCTTAAAAACCATTACATATGATGATAGTGTATTAGCTGATGGAACGGGTATTGGCGTGGGTTTAGCTACCGCTATCAATCGCATTAAAGACAGTAAAGCCAAAAGTAGAATTGTGATTTTATTGACCGATGGCGTTAACAACTCCGGTACTATTGACCCAAGAACTGCAGCAGATATTGCCAAAGAATATGGAATAAAAGTATACACTATTGGAATCGGCACAAACGGCAACGCTCTTTTTCCTGTAGCAAAAGATGCCAATGGTAAATTGGTATTCAGAATGATGCCGGTCGAAATCGATCAAAAATTAATGCAAGAAATTGCAAAAACAACCGATGCAAAATATTTTAGAGCGACATCCAACCGAAAATTACAAGCCATATACGACGAAATCAATACCCTCGAAACTACTGAAATCAACGAGCAAAAATTTTATAATTACGATGAAAAATATAAAATATTTGCCCTATTAGCCTTTGTTTTATTGGGAATTGAAGTACTCGCTCGAAATACTGTTTTTAGAGGAATCGTTTAGAAGAATTATCATGTTTGAACTAGAAAGCCCAATCTATTTTTATTTGTTCACCCTAATTCCATTAGTGGTTGCTTTTTTTCTATTCAATTTGTTTTGGAAAAGAAGACAACAAGCTGCTTTTGCGGATATGGCCTTATTTCAAAAATTAAGTCCGGAACAATCTGCCTTTAAATCGGTTTTAAAATTAGGTATTGTGCTAGCTGCATTAGCGTGTGTCATTATTGCTTTGGTCAATCCAAAGATGGGAACCAAAATGGAAACGGTGAAACGCCAGGGGATTGATATTGTATTTGCTGTCGACATCTCAAAAAGTATGTTAGCAGAAGATATCGCGCCCAATCGATTGGAAAAAACCAAACAATTGGTTTCGCAAATTATCAATCAATTAGGAAATGATCGTGTTGGAATAGTGGGATATGCCGGTAGCGCCTACCCAGTATTGCCCATGACTACTGATTATAGCATTGCCAAAATGTATTTGCAAAGCATGAATCCCAATATGGTTTCTGCTCAGGGGACTGCTTTCAATGATGCTATTAAACTTTCGGTAGATTATTTTGACATTAAGGATACGAGTAAGTTAATTATACTCGTTTCCGACGGAGAAGATCACGGAGATGGAGCCGAGGAGGCTATTGCAATGGCTAAAGAAAAAGGGGTTCGTATTGTAACAATTGGTGTGGGAACAGAAAAAGGAGGTTTGATTCCGTTGAAAGATTCCGCCGGAAGGATATCGGGGTACAAGAAAGATCAAAAAGGAGAAAATGTGATCACGAAATTATATCCTGACGTACTCAATAATATTGCGACACAAACCCAATCGAAATATATTGGAGGCACCAACACAAAAGAGGTGGTGGAAGAAATTAAAAAAGCCTTAGATAAAATAGAAAAATCAGAATTTGAATCCCAACAAATAGCCGATTTTGAATCACAGTATCAATGGTTTTTAGGCCTTGGCTTTCTGTTGCTTTTAGCTGACATTTTTTTGTTGGAGAAAAAAACGAATTGGGTGCAAAAGTTGAATTTATTTAACGAGAAAAAACATGAATAAGATCATCTATAGTATTGTTTTATTAATCAGTGGATTTCTTTTCAGTCAGGAGCGTGATAAAAACCTGTACAACGGGAACCAATCCTTTGCGCAAAAAAACTATGCAACAGCCGAAGCTGATTTTCGGGTTACCGAATCTAAAAAATCACCAAAAAAAGCAATAGCGGGATACAATTTAGGCAACAGTATTTACCGTCAAAATCAATATGGCGAAGCACAAATTAAGTACATTCAAGCGTTGGAGTTTGCCAAAACAAAAACGGAGAAACACCGCATCTATCACAATTTAGGAAATACCTTTATGATGGATAAAAATTATGAAGCGGCTGCAGAAGCTTATAAAAACGCATTGCGTAACAATCCGTCAGACGAAGAAACGCGGTACAATTATGCATTGGCTAAAAAGAAGAAAAAAGAAAACCCACCCAAAGACAATAAAAAAGACAAAAAAGGCGGCGGCGGACAAGATCAAAAGCCTCAACCCAAAAATGACGACGGCAATAAAGACAAAGGAAACGATAAAAAAGATTCCGATAAAGACCAACAAAACAACAAAGACAAACAAGGCGATAAGCAACAAAGCAAAGGTGATGGCGATAAAAAAGAAGATAAAAACGATTCGCCAAAACCAAGTGGTGCCGACAAACAACGCATCGATAATATTTTAGATGCTGTTAATAATGCCGAGAAGAAAGTGCAAGACAAAGTGAATGCTAAAAAAGTAAAAGCGCGTCCGGCCTCAAATGAAAAAGATTGGTAAATCATGAAAAAAAGTGTAGTTGTATTTTTTTTATTTCTGTATTCGTTTGTAGCAGCACAAGTAAAATTTGAAGCACAAACCGATAGAGATGTATATGGTTTAAACGAGCGATTTCCAATTGCGTTCTCTATCAATAACGAAGGAGATAATTTCCAAGGGCCAAAATTCCCAGGATTCAAGGCAGAAGGGCCTTTTATCAATAAAGGAAACCAAACTTCTATTACCATAATTAATGGGAAAATGACCCAAAAAAGGGAAATTACAACCCAGGTCGTTTATTATTTAACACCCACAAAAAAAGGAACCTTTACTATCGGTTCCGCGAGCATCGAATTCAATGGAACAGTATATAAAACGGTTCCAATTAAAATCACTATTTCAGACCCTATTCAAATGCCGAGTTATCCTGGCCAAAACCAGAGACAACAACAAAACTATAATTTTGGCGAAGGCATTCACTTAGTGGGTGAGTTATCCACCAAAACGGCTTATGTCAATGAGCCGGTTACCGTAATATATAAGCTTTATTTTCCCTACAACAGTTCGGTTTCCAACTTACGTAATTTTCAAGCGCCAAAATACCAAGATTTTTGGAGTCAGTACATTGATATGAAACAATTACGTGCTGAAAAAGGTAAATATAATGGCAAAGACTATAGTGTTGTGGCCCTACGAAAAGTTATATTATATCCATTGGAAGCAGGTTCAAAACGAATTGAACCATTTAAAATTGATGTAGATGCTGAGGTGCCCACAGGAAGAAGTGACTGGTTTGGCCGAATGGAAATGACAACAGTTGAAAAAGCACTCTCTACCGGAATGCAAACCATAACCGTGAAGCCCCTTCCTGAAAAAGGTAAACCAGCTAGTTTTACGGGTGCTGTTGGAGCGTTTGATTTTAAAGTGATTCCTTCCAAAACCAAATTGAAAGCTGGGGAATCCCTTGATTTGGAAGTCAGTGTGTCTGGAAAAGGAAATTTAAAATTGTTTACACTTCCTAAACCAGTAGTGCCAAACTCGTTAGAAATGTATGATCCTGCACACCAAGAAAATGTACAAACTCCGGTTACAGGAATGATTGGAAAAGTTTCTGATAGATATACTATAATTCCGCAATTTAAAGGGAAATACACCATCAAACCCATTACTTTTTCTTATTATGATGTAAAAACGAGCTCATATAAAACGATTGCTTCACAAGAGATTATCATTGATGTTTTAGAAGGAGATGGAGTTTTGGCAGCAAGCAACACAAAAACCAACAAACAGGTAATACAGAAAAAACAAGTATTCCAATACAACAAATTAAAATCAGAATTCGACGTCAAATCAAAAGCAGATTTCTTAGGATCCGGATTGTTTTATAGTTTGTTGATAGCGCCCTTATTGTTGATTCCGGTAGTAGTTGTCTTGCGCAAACAAAAAGAAGCAAAAGATGCTGATGCTTTTGGCAACCGAGTGCGAAAAAACAACAGATTAGTGAAAAAATATTTGTCGGATGCGAAAAAACAAATGGGCGATAAAGTTCCATTTTACCTGGCGATGGAAAAAGCACTCCACAACTTCTTAAAAGCCAAATTACACATCGAAACTGTTGAAATGAGCAAAGACAATATTGTAGAATTGTTACAACAAAAAAATGCTAACGAATCCAGTATTACTCAATTTATGGCGTTAATGAATGATTGCGAATTTGCACGCTATGCGCCGGCAACAGATACTGCTATGAACAATGATTTTGACCGAGCCATTGAAATAATTACGGACCTTGAAAAACAATTGAAATCATGAGAAGCACCATCGTACTATTCTTTTTGTTTTTGATTTCATTTGCTAAGGCAAACGAATCCATTGATGCTACTTTCAAAACCGCAAATGAGTTATACAACAAAGAAAAATTCTCTGAAGCAATACAATCTTTTGAAAGTATAGTTAACCAAGGTCGCGAATCGGCCGATTTATATTTTAATATTGCCAATTGTTATTACAAACTGGGAAAAGTGGCGCCGTCTATTTATTATTATGAAAAAGCATTGCTTTTAAACCCCGATGATGAAGCTGTTCAAACAAACTTGTCGTTTGCTCAAAAAATGGCCATAGATGATATTAAAACACTTCCTGAAGTAGGGTTCAAGAAAATACTAAAAGAGTATACGCGGGTTTTTCATTACGATACCTGGGCATGGTTTGCTGTTTTTTTAGCCTTTTTGAGTTTACTCTCGTTTTTAGGGTATTATTTCGGGACTACTGTCTTACTAAAACGCACTTTTTTCACTTTATTCCTCTTGTTTTTAGTTGGGATTGGTGTTGCGGTTTTTTCAGCTTTTTTGCAAAAAAAATGGGTTTCAAATTACAATCCGGCTATCGTTTTTGCTGAATCGACTACTTTAAAAGCTGCACCCAAAACGAGTTCGGAAGATGTGCTGACTTTACATGAAGGCACAAAAGTATTTGTATTGGAAACACTCGGAAATTGGTCACAGGTTGAATTAACCGACAAAACCATAGCTTGGATTGATAAAGAAGCAATAAGGGAAGTGAAAAACTAGTATTCGGTGTTCGGTTTTTAGATTTGTTAACCGATGCTTTTCGAAGTTTTTACTTTGCACTCTCAACTCCCGACTTCAAACTGCCATACCACTCTTCAATCGAAGGATAAATTGCTTTAGCAGTATTTTGAATGGGGTGATAAAAAAGCGAATGCTCTTGTGTTTCTTTAGCAATTAGTAGGTTGTCGATGTTGATTTTCTCCACAATAAAAAGAACCACACTCAAAGTTAACATCATTTTCAGCAGACTAAAAATGATCCCCGCAATTTTGTTGATTCCGCCTAAAAAAGCAATATTAAAAATTTTTGTGAGCACTTTAGCACTCAGGTGAATGCCAATCAGTACCAATATAAATGTCAGTATAAATGCGGTGGTAGTGATGTAATTTGAATGCCACGTTGGAAAAATATCCAAAAAAACAGCACCCACCCAATTCGAAAACTTGAGGGCTACATATATTCCAACTAGTAATCCTATAAACGAAGCGACTTCCACAAAAAAGCCATTTTTAAACCCTTTATACACGGCAAAACCTAATAAAATGGCAAAAACAATATCAATAAAACTCATTTGAAAGAAAATAGATTAAAGAACAAAGATAAAAGAATTGCTGAAACTGGTTTTCTGTTCTTATCTTTGCATGAAATTTGGTAATTGGTTATCGGTAATAGGTCATAGGAATCCATTACCCATCACCCATCACTTAAAACCCAAAAAAATGTCTAGAGACGAACAATTAAAACAACGTTGGGAAAGCGTTGTCAACATATTATCCAATAAATTCTCAGGTGGAGAAGACCTTGATTTAGAAGGAATCATCTATTTAATTGGCGTGCAAGAATTAGGGAAAATACATGCCACATTTAAAAAAGATGAAAAAGTAAACCTCATGCATATAGCCATTTGTAGGTTGTTAGAGCCTTATGGGTATTATGAATTTGAATATTTTGATAACGAAGGGTGGCCCCATTATAAGTCAAAAGAAGAATTACCACCGCTTAAAGCAGGCGAGCAAGCGGTACTAATGAAAGAAGCAATTGTAAGCTACTTTTTAGAGAAAGAATTGATTGATTAAAACTAATTACTAATCACTTTTCACTAATCACTAAAAATCACTAAATTTGCACCTTTATACCCAAAGTGATGATAGATACGATTAAAGCCCATATTGAAGAAGTAAACGCTTTTCAAACCGACAATAAAGAACAGTTAGAGGCCTTCCGCATCAAATATTTAGGAAGCAAAGGCTTGATGAAAGACTTTTTTGCCGAATTTAAAAATGTTCCAAACGAACAAAAAGCGGTATTTGGACAAGTAATCAACGAATTGAAAACTTTGGCTGAATCCAAAGTAAAAACCATTCAAGACGTTCTAGAGAATAAAGAAGAAGTAAAAGGTATTTATGGCGACACCACGCGTCCGGGAGAAGCTGTGCCCGTTGGTTCACGTCATCCTATTTCTATAGTAAAAAATCAAATTATTGATATTTTTTCAACGATTGGTTTTAATGTGTCCGAAGGTCCAGAAATCGAAGACGATTGGCACAATTTTACCGCATTAAATTTACCCGAATACCATCCGGCAAGAGATATGCAGGATACGTTTTTCATTCAAACCAATCCGGATGTTTTATTGCGAACACATACCTCATCGGTGCAAGTGCGCTACATGGAAAACAACAAACCACCCATTCGTACAATTTCTCCGGGTAGAGTTTTCCGTAATGAAGCCGTTTCATCGCGTTCGCATTGTATTTTCCATCAAGTAGAAGGTTTGTATATAGACAAAGACGTTTCCTTTGCCGATTTAAAGCAAACCTTGTTATATTTTACCAAAGAAATGTTCGGAAAATCGAAAATCCGATTACGTCCTTCGTATTTTCCATTTACAGAACCCAGTGCAGAGATTGATATTTATTGGGGATTAAAAACCGAAACAGATTATCGAATTACCAAAGGAACTGGTTGGTTAGAAATTGGTGGTTGCGGCATGGTAGATCCAAATGTATTGAAAAACTGCGGCATCAATCCAGAGGAACACACCGGTTTTGCTTTCGGAATGGGTGTGGAGCGAATTGCAATGTTGTTATACCAAATTGGTGATATCCGTATGTTTTATGAAAACGACGTTCGTTTCTTGGAGCAATTCAAATCAAGTATATAATTAAGATAAAGTCTTACAACTATTTCAATGAAAAAAGACATTATCATCCCAAAAGTAGAAGGCGTTCACATTGTAGCTTTTCAAGAATGGAACGACGATTTCATGGAAAATTCTTGGTATGCGTATTTGATCAATGATACGGATAATTTATTAGAAATGGCCATGGTAGTTTCGCGTGCTTATGGTTTAATAAAAGGAGAAGAGCGCAAAACGGGAACGTTTCGTCATGCGTTTGCGAAGGTCGAACCCAAAACCGCTGTTAAAGTAGAATTATTAGAAAAAAATGTTTTGCAATTGAACAACGAGTTCCTATTGTCGTACTTTTCAAACGGACAATTATTCGACAAAACTTTTGTTTTTAGGACCAATTCCATCAACGAAAAAGCCACTGCCGATTTACCCATCATCAACAAAAGAGGCGTATTTGCGAATTAATTTATTCACCAAATAGTAAACATAAGAAAACTTATATGAACTCATATATACAAAGAACTTTTCACACTTTCTTATATGACTAATATGTTTAAAATCAACCAAAAACAGCTTTATCCTTACATCAATTAGAAAATATTTTTACCTTTAAGAAATTTTTCATCCCAACAAAATGAAACCATTTCTTATCGCTTTAGCCTTTTTTACTACTACTTTTTCACAAGCACAAGATTTTGCCAAACACGTCAATCCTTTTATTGGAACGGGCGGTCACGGCCATACGTTTCCAGGTGCAACGGTGCCTTACGGAATGGTGCAACTGTCTCCTGACACCAGAATCGATGGCAGTTGGGACGGTTGTGGTGGTTACCATTATGATGATAATATAATTTACGGATTTTCGCACACGCATTTGAACGGAACGGGTGTTTCCGATTATGGTGATATCCTATTGATGCCGACTATGGGTAAGCATGCAATTAACAGTAAAGATTATTCTTCTACTTTTTCGCATGCCAATGAAAAAGCTTCCGCTGGATTTTATTCCGTAAAATTAGACAAACACAATATCGATGTACGTTTAACCACTTCAACCCGTGTTGGTTTTCATGAATATACATTCAACGAAAGTGGTCAAGGCAATATTGTCTTAGACTTGAATCACCGCGACAAGTTGTTAGAAGGTAGCATTCGAGTTGTTGACAACAAAACTATTGAAGTATTAAGAAGAAGCGAAGCTTGGGCGAGAGATCAATATGTGTATGCCAGAATTGAGTTTAATGTAGCTTTTGATAATATTTATTTTACTAAAAAAGCGAATCAAGATAAAAAAGGAGGTGATTTTGAATTAAGCGCAGCTACTTTTTCTAAACAAGTCAAAAAAGGCGAAAAAATCCTTGTAAAAGTTGCACTTTCACCTACAAGTTATGAAGGGGCCAAATTAAACAGTTCCGAAATCAAACATTGGGATTTCGATAAAGTGCACAAAGAAGCCATCGCACTTTGGAACAAAGAATTGTCAAAAATTGAAGTCACTTCCGATGATAAAGACAAATTAGCGATTTTCTACACGGCATTGTACCACACGATGGTGCAACCGAACATTGCACAAGATGTAGATGGGAAATACCGCGGTAGAGACAACCAAATTCATGTTGCCGAAGGATTTGATTATTACACCGTGTTCTCGCTTTGGGACACGTTTAGAGGTGCACATCCATTGTACACGTTGATTGATAAAAAACGAACTTCCGATTACATCAATACCTTCATTAAACAATACGAACAAGGTGGCAGATTGCCCGTTTGGGAATTGGCTTCTAATGAAACCGATTGCATGATTGGCTATCATTCGGTTTCTGTAATTGCAGATGCTATGGCTAAAGGAATAAAAGGTTTTGATTACGAAAAAGCCTTTGAAGCCAGTAAAGCCTCGGCGATGCGCGATGTTTTAGGGTTAGAAGCCTACAAGAAAAACGGTTTCATTTCAATGGATGACGAACACGAAAGCGTTTCTAAAACCTTAGAATATGCATATGATGATTGGTGTATTGCCCAAATGGCGCAACTTTTAAACAAGAAAGAAGAGTACGCCTATTTTATGCAACGTTCTCAAAACTGGAAGAATATTTTCGATTGGGAAACGGGTTTCATGCGTCCGAAGAAAAATGGCGGTTGGGACAAACCGTTTGATCCAAGAGAAGTCAACAATAATTTTACCGAAGGCAATTCGTGGCAATACTCCTTTTTTGTGCCACAAGATATTGAAGGATTAATTCAAGCGCATGGCGGAAAGGAACCATTTGAGGCTAAATTAGATGCGCTTTTCAACGCTGAAAGTAAAACTACCGGTAGAGAGCAAGTAGATGTTACCGGATTAATCGGACAATATGCACATGGAAACGAACCCAGTCATCACATGGCGTATTTGTACAATTATGTAGGAAAACCTGAAAAAACAACGGAAAAAGTACATTACATTTTAAATAATTTCTATAAAAATACACCCGATGGATTAATAGGCAACGAAGATTGCGGACAAATGAGTGCCTGGTACGTGTTAAGTGCGATGGGAATTTATGATGTTACTCCTGGTGATTTATTGTGGGATATTACCTTACCTTTTATCGAAAATATAAAAGTTAGTGTGGATGGTAAAAAAGCTGAATATATAAATCAACCATATGAGAAAACTAAAATTTTACCTCAATTTTCTATGGATTTTAAAGAGAAAGAAGTTTTTCCATCGATTATCCCAGTTCCTGTAATTCAAGCAGAAAGTAAAGCATTTAAGGATAAATTAACTATTTCATTATACAATAAAGATAACATAGATATGTATTTCTATTCTGAAGATTTAAATGGCAATAGAATTCTTCCATTTAAAAAGTATGAATATCCAATTGAAATTAATAGTTCACAGATAATTTTTGCTCAAACTATGCCAAAAAGGTTAGTTGAGCCTAAACCAAACTATACAAGTCAAAGAATTTCCGCAACCTTCTTCAAAAAGCCAAACAATTACAGCATCAACATCAAATCAAAATACAATCCGCAATACCACGCTGGTGGTCCAGAAGGGTTATTAGATGGTATTTTAGGAACTGAGAACTGGCGCAAAGGCGATTGGCAAGGCTACCAAAGTCAAGATTTTGAAGCGGTGGTCGATTTGCAAGAAGCGAAAACCATTTCTGAAATTTCAGCACGTTTTTTACAAGACCAACGTTCGTGGATATTAATGCCAACAAAAGTGGACTATTATGTGTCTGAGGACAACGTGAATTTTACGTTTTTCGGTTCGGTAAACAATACGTTAGACCCAAAAATAGAGGAAAACCGGATTCAAAATTTTACGTTTGGCGAAACCAAAGGTAAAAAAGCACGTTATGTAAAAGTCATTGCCAAAAACTTTGGGAAATTACCAGAATGGCATCAAGGCGCTGGAGGCGATGCGTTTATTTTTGTGGACGAGATTACGATAAAGTAACGATTACTACTAAAAACGGTTGTCCATTAAGACAACCGTTTTTATGACATATAGATTTGAAATTAATCTTTATCAGGAAACAACAAAGAAGCGATTACAGACAGGATTAACACGCCACCTACAACCAATAATGAAACGGTTGTTTCAATGTGAAAAAACGGCGCTATGATCATTTTTACTCCGATAAATGAGAGGATAATAGCCAAGCCGTATTTCAATTTGCTAAACATGTACATAAAGTTAGCCAATAAAAAGTAAAGCGAACGCAATCCTAAAATCGCAAAAATATTGGATGTATATAAAATAAAAGGATCGTTGGGTGCAATGGCAAAAATGGCTGGGATACTGTCTACGGCAAATAATAAATCGGTAAATTCTACAATCGCAACTACCACAAATAAAGGCGTTGCCATTTTGATTCCGTTTTGAATGGTGAAAAATTTATCGCCATCAAAATTTGGACTGACCTTGAAAAATTTGTGGACCAATTTAGAGCCTGCACTTTTGCTAAAATCCTTACTGCCCTCATCTTCTTCATTACTGAACCCCGACTTAATTCCGGCAACGATCAAGATGATTCCGAAAACGGTCAATAAATAATTGATTTTAACAATCTGACCGAAGAGTTGCATTTCAGGTAAATAAGTGTAATTGAGCAGCCAAACTCCGGTAAAAATGAAAATGGCTCTAAATACTAGTGCACCAATAACACCCCAAAACAATACTTTATGTTGGGCTTCCTTGGCCACATTGAAATAGCCAAACACCAATATGAATACAAATAAATTATCTACCGAAAGCGCTTTTTCGATCCAATAGGCTCCTTGAAACTGCATGAATTTTTCGGCACCCATGTAGTAATATATGATGCCACTAAATCCCATGGCTAAAGAAATCCAAACTGCCGACCAAATGGCGGCCTCACGATTGGAAACTACGTGGCCCTTTTTGTTCAAAACGCCTAAATCCAGCACTAACATAGCGATAATCGTAAGCGTAAAGGCAGTAATTATACCCGGATGGTCAATCAAATGATCAATTGCAACAGTTTTAAGGGATAGCATTTAGTTTAATTTGTCTGTTAATTTTTTGAAAACATTTTTTGCGTCTTTGTTTTCGTATAGAATTTGGTATACCGCATCAATAATTGGTGTGTCGGCACCGTATTCTTGGTTTAATTTGTAAGCGCTTTTTACGGCATAATACCCTTCTGCCACCATACTCATTTCCATTTGAGCCGATTTTACGGTATAGCCTTTTCCAATCATGTTTCCAAACATTCTATTTCGAGAAAATATGGAATAACCGGTCACCAATAAATCACCTAAGTATGCTGAATTATTAATATTTCGTTTCATTTTATGAACTTTACGAATGAACTTCTTCATTTCGCGTATTCCATTACTCATCAAAACCGCTTGAAAGTTATCGCCATAGCCCAATCCGTGTGCAATTCCGGCGGCAATAGCATAAATGTTTTTGAGTACGGCCGCATATTCGGTTCCGATGATGTCGTCTGTTGTTTTGGTTTTGATGTAATGTGAACTTAAATTTTGGGCAACATATTTCGCTTTTTTTCGATCACTACAAGCAATTGTTAAGTAGGATAAACGTTCCATTGCCACTTCTTCTGCGTGACAAGGACCTGTAATCACTCCAATATTTTCAAAAGGGATGTTGTATTGGGTATGAAAATGTTCGCCAACAATTAAGCTCGACTCGGGAACAATTCCTTTGATGGCAGAAAATATAATTTTTCCTTCCAGACTTTCTGTTAATGTTTCTAATTCTTTGCTTAAAAAAGCAGAAGGCACCACAAAAATGACATAATCTGCAAAAGCTACTGCTTCATTAATGTCATTGGTTAGTTTTAATTTATGGGTATCAAACGCAACCGAACTTAAATAATTCGGGTTGTGTTTTTGATGTTTTAAATGCTCTATTGCATAGGTGCTTCGCATGTACCAAGCAATTTCTTCTTGATTTTCACACAGCATTTTCGCAATTGCAGTAGCCCAACTTCCTCCTCCTATGACTGCAAATTTCGGCTTTTTTTCCATTAGTGTTTTAATTTAGAAAACCAAAAATAATGAATTTAAAAGGATTTACAAAAAACAAGACGAGGCCAGTAGAATTAATAACTCATTTCTACAATGGTTTTTACCATGTCTAAAGTGATGTTTTGCTTTTCGCCAAGCGCTTTCCAGCCCCTTTCTTCGAAACGGTTCACTATAAAATCAGCGGTTTTTTCAATATTTTCTGCGTTTTCAGATAATTTGGTTTTCATGCCCATTTGATGGAAAAAACCGACTGTTTTTTCAATAGCTTTTTCGGCAATCTCTTCGGTTGAATGGCCCTGAATATTCCAAACCCGTTGGGCGTATTGTGCTAATTTGTCTTTTTTAGTTTCAAACATCACGCGGTAAAGATTGGGTCCAATGATGGCCAATGTTCTCGCATGATCAATTTCGTATAAAGCCGTTAATTCGTGACCAATCATGTGGGTGGCCCAATCGGAGGGAACTCCTTTTTGAATTAAACCGTTTAAGGCCATGGTTGCACACCAAACAAAGTTTGACGCCAATTTATAATCCTCCGGATTTTCTACTACAGCCGGTCCAACTTCGATGAGTGTTTGTAAAATACTTTCGGAAATTCGATCTTGTAATAGGGCGTCATGAGGATAAGTTAAATATTGCTCCATGACGTGAGTGAACGCATCCACAACGCCGTTTTGCAATTGTCTTTTGGGTAATGATATAATTACTGTGGGATCAACAATAGAAAAAACCGGAAACAAAGCACTACCCCCTAATGTAAGTTTTTCTTGGGTAGCTTCAATGGTAACCACTGCGCCCGAATTCATCTCAGAACCCGTAGCTGGCAACGTTAAAACCGTTCCAAATGGGATTACTTTAGAAACGTCTTTGAATAAAATTCGTTTTTTCAAAATTTCGGCTGCATCACCTTCAAAGTTTACGGCTGCCGAAATAAATTTCACGCCATCAATTACACTTCCACCACCAACAGCCAGGATAAATCCAATTTTTTGAGCACGAATGATTTCGACTGCTTTCATCAAGGTTTCAAAACGAGGATTCGGTTCGATGCCTCCAAATTCTATAACATCGTGATTTGGTAAAGCAGCTTTTACTTGGCCGTAAACACCATTTTTAAAAATGCTTCCACCACCATAGGCCAGCAGAATTTTAGTTTTTGAAGGAATTAAATTGGAAAGTTTTTCAATTTGCCCTTTTCCAAAGACATAGTTTACGGGGTTGAATAATTCGAAGTTTAGCATGACTTATTTTTTACAAAGGTATTTTTTGTTTCTATACTATGGTTACATTTTAGTATTTTTTTGTTCCGCATATATAATATTTATGAAAGTAAAGTTTTACCCAAACCAACAGTAGGTATTAATTACTATTTTTTACAAAACTTCATCTAAATTTCTTTACATTTGTGCCAAATTGACTAAAATCCCCCTAAATAGTTAACCCATTAAGGTGTGTTTTTATGAAATTTTTACAATTGTTATTTTTTTTCAATGTATTGACTATTAGTGCATTGAATGCAAATTCTGCCAATTTTAGTGTTTTTATCAGTGAAGATGATACACTAAAAGATCCAAAAGATGTTACCCTAAAAAAACTATTTGAAAAGGGGATTAGTGAATATTCCGATTACAAATACAACAAGGCTATTGCAACTTGGAAGCAAGTGTTACAAAAAGCAAACACACACAAGGACAGTTCGATTATTATTAAAACCAATATAAATATTGGTTCCAGTTATAATGCTTTGGGGTATCACAAAACGGCTCTAAATTATTTTTTAAAATCCGCAAGAATATTTGAAACCTACAAAATTAAAAACGAGCCGTATTGGGCAAATCATGTCAATATTGGAGTTTGTTATATGTCGCTTGAGCAATATGATTTGGCTAAAAAATATTTTGAAACAGCCGCAACTTACAACCCTTATATTGTTTTCTTAAAAAAGCTAAACCTGGCCAAGTGGCATGCGCTTCAAAACCATCAAGCTGTTTTTATTGCGTATCAAAAAGAAGTTGCATCGCGGGTTACTAGTTTTCCTATGTATATTGATATTTGGCACGAGATGCAATTGGATTTTTTTATCAAATGGAAAAACGTGGCAAAGGCTAAAGAGCTATTGGATCAAATGTCTCCGAGGTATGAACAACAAAATTTATATTTAAAATTACTAATCAATCAGGCCTATTTGTTTGTATACCACAAAACACTGGTGCCGGTAGCTTCCATTCATGCCTATGCCCCAGAAGTGATTTCAAGTCATGATTTATATCTTACCTCATTGTATTATTCGGTATTAAAAGAACAATATTATCAGTTAAGAGATCTTGATAATTATCATTATTATTGTGGATTGTGGGATACCAATACGGAAGCCTTGCAAGCTGAAAAAAACATGTTGCATGTAGAGGATTATAAGGCGGCACAAGAATTAGAGGAATTGCGTGAGAAGTTTTCTGCTGCGGAATTAAAAAATGAAATTATTGCCAATGAATTGGCTAAAAGTACGCTTCGTTATCGCTTGTCGGTAGTGATCATCGTGATGGGACTCGGTATCATATTCTTATTGGTTCGGAACTATAAAAAGAACAAAGAATTGCATGCGTTGAGTGTGATTCAAGCGCAAAATGAATTGCTTAAAAAAGAGTTGGAAAAAGTTGAATTGTCAGAGAATTTAAAAGAAACTTCTGACGAGTTGACAACTTCCATTTTGAACATAAAAAAAGTGGCTTTATTGAAGAAAGAATTGGAAAACATAGTCGATGAAAAAAGTCCAAATTACAATGAAAAAGAAACCTTGAAGCGACTAAAATTGTGTTTGAATTCGTTTTTTGACAATTACCGGGAGCTTACACAAATGATGCAAAAGAAATTGAATGTTGATAAAATGATTGACATTGTAAAAAAAGAACAACCCGAAATTACCGATAAAGAGATTCGGGTTATCGAGTATATTGCGTTACAATTTACCACTAAAGAAATTGCCTTATTGATGGGAAAATCAGAAAAAAGCGTGGAATATTATCGTTCACAACTCCGAAAAAAGCTGCAATTGCTATCGGATAGCACCCTAGAAGAATACTTAAACACACTAGTAAAAGCGTAGTTTACATAATAAAATGACCCTAAAAAGCACCTCAGTTGTGTGCATAAAAAAAACACAAAATATTGATTATCAATATTTTGTGTTTTTTTTATGCTGTTTTTTTCACCCTTAACTTGCAAAGTTCCTCTAGCAAACAGCTATTATTCGAGTAATTTTGCACATATTTTAACGCGAACACATTACATTAAACATATTTATCATGATGAAAAATTGTTTTTTCTCTAATTCAATTCAAAAACTTGTTGTTTTTGCAACGTTATTTATTTTCAATATTGCAACTGCGCAATGGACTCAAACCAGTCAAACTAATATTTATAGTCCTTCTTCAGGTACCCTCAGCTCCTTAGGCGATTTTGGATACGGTACAGATAATAATGGTGTTCAGTATGTAGCATATACTGAATTGTTGTCTGGTAGTACTAGCACTTGGGATTTAGTTAGAGTCAAAAGATACAATTCATCAAACGATACTTGGGAAGATTTCGGACCAACCTATGCAACGAGTATTGTAGGTCGTCATCCTAGAATTGCTTTTGATTCCAATAATGATCTATACATTGCATTTATTCAAATTACCAATGTAAATTCCAATAGTGTTATTGTAAAAAAGTACAATTCTGGTAGTCAAACGTGGTCAAGTGTTTTTGGTACTTCAGAAAGTCCGGTTACTTCTATAACTGTTGCAAATGGACAAAATGCAGTAATGGATATTGATTTTGCAGGAACATCTCCTGTAGTTGCTATTCAAACCGCAAACAATACTATCAATTGTTATACCTACAATGGATCAACCTGGAATACTTCTCTGACGAATACTGCAAATTACAATGGTACACAAGTTGATTTAGCCAAAAATGGCTCACAAGTTTACTTTTTCTATCCAAACAGTGTCAATAATTTACAAGGAGCTGTTTATAATGGATCATCATGGGCTGCAATTTCTGGAAGTGCTTCCTTAGGCTCTACTTACATTTATAAAATGTCTGTTAAATTTTATGGGTCGGACATTTATGTAGGAGCGATTTCACTCGCCTCCAATAATTATTTTGCCAAATTATTTAAGTACACCTCTAGTACATACAATGATATTTCTTCATCCGATTTTTCAACTTCGGGTACTAGTTTAGAAGCTTTTTCATTTGGTTTAACGCCATCGGGCGATCCAATTGTTGCTTTTTGTAAGTCAAATACTACTCCTGCTTATGGCTATAGTGCTTTAAAATACAGCAATGGTTCTTGGAATTCATTGTGTAGTAATTTTACTTATGGATCAGCTGCTGGGGGTGTTCCAAATGCTAGATCCATAAACATTTTCGCACTTAGCGACACAAAATATGTATTAAATACGAGAAGTACATCAAGTACTGTTGGATTGTCATTTATATACAATCCTCCATCTCCAAGTACAATATCATCTGTTAGTCCTGTTTCAGCAGCCGTAGGTTCAAGCATTACCATTACGGGGACTAATCTTACAGGTGCAACTTCAGTTAGTTTTAATGGGACAGCTGCGACAACCTTTACGGTCAATTCAGCAACGAGTATTACTGTAACGGTACCTGTGGGCGCTACTTCGGGTACTATCACAGTAAACACACCGTGTTCTTCCGTAACTTCTGCAACTAGTTTTACGGTTTTACCACCTGCACCAACCATAACTTCTTTTACTCCAACAAGTACCACAATAGGTGCAACGGTTACCCTTACAGGAACCAATTTTACCGGAGCCACAGCCGTTAGTTTTGGAGGTACAACAGCAGCAACGTTTAGTGTAGTAAGCGCAACAAGTATTAGTGCAACAGTACCTTCCGGTGCTTCAACGGGTGTGATTAGTGTGACAACTCCAAGTGGAACTGGAACAAGTTCAGGATCATTATCTCTTTTGTTACCACCCCCAACGATAACTTCATTTTCACCAAGTAATGGTGAGGTTGGTTCATCAGTTACAATAACAGGGACGGGATTCAGTACGACAGCATCAAATAATGTTGTTTATTTTGGTAGCGTCAAAGCAACGGTTACGGCATCATCTTCAACAAGCATTACTGTTACGGTTCCTAAAAGTTCTGTTTATTCACCATTAACAGTAGTTACAAATGGTACGGCTGTTAAATCTTCTAACTTTTTTAGGGTGATTAACAATTCAATTGCTGCAAATGCAGTAGCAAATGATAAATTTGGCAATAATATAGGTTTTGCATCAACGGGTGGATATGGATATTCATTTAATGATATGGTAATTGCGGTTGGTGATTTTGATAATGATGGAATGGTAGATGTTGCAAAAAACGGCACGAATTTAGTAAAAGTTCATAGAAATTTATTAACAGGACCATCTACAATCAGTACATCAAGTTTTAATTCGGGTACAGATTTTGCAATTTCAGGCAGTCCAAAATCAATAATTGTAGAAGATATTAATGCAGATGGTAAATTGGATATTATTACTGGTTCATCAACCGGAATTTCTATTTTACTCAATAATTCATCCGGAAGTGGAGTAATTTCTTTTTCTAGTGCCACAACAATTCCAAGTAGTTATGCAAATAATGTAAGAGTTGCAGATTTTAATGGGGATGGAAAATTAGATATTGTTTCATTAAGATCTAACTCTGTTGCCATTTATAAAAACACATCAACATCTAGCTTTAGTCTAGATACTGTTCAATTAGTGAATTGCACAAGTGTTACTTCAAATGGTGTAGGTATGGGTATTGCGGATTTTAATAAAGATGAAAAACCAGACATTGTTGTGTGCAATGGAAGTTTAACAGAAATATTAATTAATTCTTCTACTTCAAGTACTATATCATTTTCTACGTCATTTTCAATTTCAGGCGGTGGAAGTAGTTTAATAGTTGGAGATTTTGACAACGATAATGATAATGATATTTATACCAATAATAGATTTTTTATTAATAATTATGTAAGTGGAAGTATTGCATCTGGTAATTTTTCAACTTACACACAAACATCTGATCCAGGAGCAAGTGCATTTTCTATTGCAGATTTTAATGGAGATGGAAGAGTTGAAATTTTTGTTGGAACTACTTGGGACTCAGGACGCGTGCTAATACAAGGTTCTCTTCCAACAGCAAACAATTCCTTATCTTCTTCTGTTTCACTTGACAAATCGTATGCTGCAACAGCGGGCCCAGGTTTGGGGGTAGATATTGATGGAGATGCAAAGGTAGATCATATTTCTGCATCACATTATGGTTCTCAATTTGTTGCCACACAAAATTTAATGACACCTCCACCAGCCATTACTGTCTCAGGAAATTTAACAGCATTCACTACATGTCTAGGAGTTGCCTCTACAGCCCAAACTTTTACTGTGTCCGGAAATTATTTAACAGCTAATATTGGTATAGCTGCAGTATCCGGCTATGAATATTCATTAAATGGCACGACCTACAGTTCAACGTTATCAATTGCTCCCACATCACAAACGGTTGCCGCAACAACTGTTTATGTTCGTTTAACATCAGCGAGTACGGGAAGTCCATCGGGGACAATTTCAATAAGTTCAACAGGAGCTGTAACACAAACCGTTGCTGTTTCAGGAACAGTATTAGCTAACCAATCTTTTGGCAATGCTTTAGCAATGAATGGCTCTGGAAAAATCCAGTTTGCCAATCAAGCACAAACAGCAGTTGGCGCTAACTTTACCGTGGAAGCATGGGTAAATGTGCCTTCTTCAGCAAGTAATATTCAAACTATTGTGTCTAACAGTTCTGGCATTGGTCAAGGTCCGGGGTTTAGATTTGGAATCAATTCATGGAATACTTCTGATGGCAAAATTGTATTTGAAGGCGGCTCCGTTTTTGTGGGTTCTACAGGTGCTATTACGAAAAATGTATGGCAACATGTAGCTGTTGTGGTTAATGGATCAACAATTGCTTTTTACATTAATGGTAACCTTGCGGGAACAGCTACTGGATCTTTCCCAGTGTTATCCTCTACCGTATTGACGCTAGGAGCCTTTTCTGACGGACAATATTTATATAATGGTACGATGGATGAAGTTCGCTTGTGGAATACAGTAAAAACACAACAAGAGATATTAGCATCCATGTACACCCCTTTGGCTGGTACTGAGTCAAATTTAGTAGCCTATTTCAATTTTAACCAAGGTACACCAGGTGCTGATAATACATCCATCACTAATTTAAATGAAAACGGACCAAATGCATTAACAGCTTCATTATCTGAAATTACTCGTACAGGAACGGCTGAAAATTTTGTAGCCAATTCTAATACAATGGCTATTACTGGTTCAGTCGCTTGCGTTGGAAATACAGTTCAATTGTATCACCCTCAATCAGGTGGAACATGGTCGTCTGCAACAACTAGCGTGGCAACTATATCATCAACAGGTTTGGTAAGTTGTTTGACCGCGGGTTCTTCAGTTGTTTCATATACTTATACTTATAATGGGTGCCAATTCACAAGCACCTATACGCTTACTGTTAACGCAACTCCTGTTGCGCCTACTGTTGCCACGACTTCGGTAGCGTATTGTCAAAATGCTACAGCTACTGCCTTAACGGCTACAGCCGCTGCAAGTCATACCTTGAGATGGTATACCGTTGCAACAGGAGGGGTTGGATCTACAACCGCCATTACACCGGTTACGAGTTCGGCAGGCACTTTTACTTATTATGTATCACAAGCAAATGCATCGGGATGTGAAGGACCTCGAGTAGCGATAACGGTTACTGTTAGTCCAACTTCTGTTGCAGGAACAGCTTCAGCAGCTGCGTCTACAATTTGTTTGGGTACAACGACGGCATTATCATTAACAGGCAATACCGGAACAATCCAATGGCAATCGTCACCAAATAACAGCACGTGGACCAATATTACGGGTGCTACAACGGCAAGTTATACTACTGCTGCTTTGACCGCAACTACCTATTTTAGAGCGGTTGTAACCAGTGGGGGTTGTGCCGCTGTTAACAGTAATGTAGTTACGGTTACCGTTCCGTCCGTAGCAACTCCAACAACCACTACAAGTATTACGTTATGCGAAGGATCTACAGCGAGTCAGCTAACCGCAACAGCTGCTTCGGGTCATACCTTACAATGGTATACTGTAGCAACAGGAGGTACGGCTTCTACAACAGCACCTACTCCAGATGCTTCAACAGCGGGAACATCAACGTATTATGTGAGCCAATTGAACAATACATCCAATTGTGAAAGTGCTCGTGTTCCAATTGTGGTAACTGTTTATGTTGTACCTGCTGCTCCAACCGCAACAACTACTATTAATTATTGCCAAGGAGCCACCGCGACTGCGTTGAGTGCGACTGCGAGTTCTGGATTAAATTTATTGTGGTATACAGCAGCTACAGGAGGAACTTCAAGCGCAACTGCACCAACACCTACGACAACAACAGTGGGATCAACAACCTATTATGTAAGTCAAAAAGCTAACGCTGGGTCTTATTCATTTGCTACGGGTAACAACACTAATTTATTAGGGGCATATCCCAATCTTGGTCAAACGTTTCAAGTTGCAAGCAATGTAATATTAAATACTATAACTTTTGATATTGTTTATTTTTATGGTGCTGCACCCGCAACACTGAAAATTTATAATGGATATGGCGGAACGTTACTCGCAACCGCAAATAACGTAGTTAATGCAATGAGTTTACACAATTACGGAGTTCAGTTTTCTTTTTCAGGACAAAATTTACAACTAAATACAGGTCAAACCTATTACATGGAGTTGACTTCTTCTGTTAATATGTATATTTGGGGGAATTCGAATGTACTTGCTTCTGGAGTTGCTTATGTGAATGGAGTAGCACAAGCAAATTCAGATTGTGGATTTACATTAGCAGCTACCTTAAATGTCAATCCTTGTGAAAGTACGCGAACAGCAATCACGGTTAATGTTAATGCTATACCATCGGCTCCAACCGCAACTAATTTAACAATATGCGCTAATTCAACAGCAAGCCCACTAACTGCAACTGCTGCTTCGGGTCATACCCTACAATGGTATTCTGTAGCAACTGGCGGAACGGCTAGTACAACTGCTCCAACACCAAACACTAGTGTTTCTGGGACTAGTACTTATTATGTTAGCCAAAAAAATGACACAACAGGATGTGAAAGTTCTAGAACAGCAATTACTGTAACCATTCCTACTGCGCCTTATCCATATGATCGAGCAGTTAACTTTACTAATGGTGGAAGATTAACCAAAACAACAAACACCTCATTAAACCTTTCAAACTTCTCTGTTGAAGCATGGATTTATCCAACGGCGTTTAATTATGGTGGTGGAATTATTGCAAAAGGAGATTTTGTATTAAGAACCTTATCTTCGGGTAGGCTTTCATTCATGCTCGAACAATCATGGAATTGGGAAGTATTGAGTTCGGCAAATAATGTGTTAACACTTAATAAGTGGCAGCATGTTGCAGCTACGTACAATGCTACATCAAAACAAATGAAAATTTATGTAGATGGAGTAGTGGTAGCAACGTATACTCGAACGCAAGGATTTACGCCTAATTATGCTGCCGGCGAATTAAATATTGGGTACTATAACGGTTACGGGAATGATGTTTCAGATAGAAGATTTGCAGGTCATATAGATGAAGTTAAAGTATGGAATGCAGTACGAACGGATGCTGAGATTGCCGCAAATTATACAACACAATTGGCCGGTAATGAAACCGGTTTAGTAGCCTACTATAAATTTGATCAAGGTATCGGTGGAAGTAACAATACCACCATTACAAGTCTAACGGATGTAACCGCAAACGCCAATCATTTGACGCCAACATCCATGACAATGAATGGTACGACTAACAATATTTTACAAATTGGTCCTGCTATTTTATCGGCACCAAGTATTTGTTTAAATGCAACTAATACATTAACGCATACGGTATCTGGAGGCACATGGTCAACTTCTGATGCAACTGTCATTTCAATTGATACAAATACAGGAGCTGCCACTGCTAATGCAGAAGGGACAGCAACAATTACCTATTCATTTACAGATAGCGGTTGTAATTATACTAGTACGAAGTTATTTACGGTATTAGGGCTACCAACAATTACAGCCCAACCGGCAAACACTGCTCAAAATATTTGTTTGAACGGAACAGCTACGGCATTATCCGTAACAGCAACGGGAGCAGGCTTAACGTATCAATGGTATAAGAACACAGTTGCAAGTACAACCGGAGGAACTGCTATTTCGGGTGCCACATCAGCTTCATATACACCACTAACAACTGCAGCAGCAGATGCATATTATTATTGTATCGTAAGTGGTACCTGTACACCTGCAGTTACGAGCACGGTTTCAGGACTGATTAAAGTGTATGCCCCATCAGTAGCCGGAACTATTACTTCTTCGGTTGTGAGTATTTGTGATTCAGGGTCAGCTACTTTAACTTTGGCAGGAAATACAGGTACCATTCAATGGCAAAATTATGATAATTCAGTTTGGACAAATATAACCGGAGAAACTAATACAACCTATACGACACCAACGTTAACTCAAAATACGCTTTATAGAGCAATAGTAACAAACGGACCATGTTCAAATGCAACAAGTCCTGAATTTACTGTTCAAGTAAATGCTTCACCGGCCGCTCCAACTGCCACCACCACTATTAATTATTGTCAAGGCGCTACAGCAACGGCATTAACAGCAACAGCAGCTTCTGGGCTAAATTTACAGTGGTATACCGTTGCAACAGGTGGGACTGCGAGCACAACTGCCCCAACTCCATCTACAACAACTGTTGGATCAACTACTTATTATGTGAGCCAAAAAGCAAATACGGGACCATTCGTTATTGATAACCCTTCCATTAGTAGTTATGCAAATTATGTGTCCAATATTGGACAAACTTTTACAACAAGTAGCAATGTATTATTATCATCGATTACTTTAAAAGATGCTTATTTTGATTATTCAAATGCGAGTACAGTATTAAAAGTTTATAACGGAGTTGGAGGTACTCTTATTGCTACAGCGAACGCTCCTTATGTAAATACCTATTCGGGTTGGATTTCAAATATTGCGTTTTCTTTTACAAATCAAACCATAATATTAACAGCAGGACAAACCTATTATTTTGAAATAGTATCGACTTCAACGATGTACCCTAGATATTCAAATGCCTATGCAAATGGAACAGGATATCTTAGTAGATCAAGTATTAGTCAAGATTTTGCTTTCAAATTAGACGGTACGATAAGTGCAAACCCTTGCGAAAGTCCACGCACAGCTATTACCGTAAATGTAAATACTGTTCCAACGATTACCGGAGTACAAAACATGACAGTTGGTGGATCAACTCTACAATTGACGGGCTCAGGGACTCCTGATGCTACTACACCATGGACATCGTCAAACACAGCAGTGGCCACGATTTCTTCTGCAGGAGTTGTAACAGCAGTTGGAGGTGGAAGCACCACCCTTACTTACACCGTTTCAAATGGCTGTACAACAACCGCAGTAATTAGTGTAGTAGATTGTAGCCAACCTTTTGGAAACGTATTACATTTTGACGGTGTTGATGATTATTTTGCAACTGCTTCAAATATAGCCGCTTTAAATATTACAGCGGATATTACCTTAGAAACATGGATTAAGTTTGATCAAACGCATTCAGATTGGGTGAGACTTATTGGAAAAGGAGACAATAGTAATAGAACATATGGATTGTGGTTGGGAACAGATGGAAAATTATTGTTTCAAATTAATGGAACCCCAACTGGTTTGAATTTTTCTAGTACAACTGCATTACAACCTGGAATTTGGTATCATATTGCCGCTGTCAGAAATGGTAGTTCAGCTAAGATATTAATTAATGGTGTTGAAGACGCAACTGCCACTACTGCTGTAAGCCCTCAAACAAATACCTTTCCGTTGACCGTTGGTTATGGTACAATGCACACTTATTTAAAAGGTTCTTTAGAAGATGTTAGGGTTTGGAATATTGCCAGATCCGTTTCTCAAATTCAACAAGGAATGTATAATTCAATCGCTGGAAATGAATCAGGACTTGTTGCCTTTTATGATTTTAATCAAGGAATCGCCGGAGGTAATAATTCAACTATTACAACCGCTAATGACAAGACAACTAATGCTTTAAATGGAACATTAACTAATTTTGGAAAAACGGGAGTAACCTCCAATTTTATTGGAAATACAATTGTCAATTTTGCTATCTCAGGTGCTACAACTGTATGTGCCAATAGCACCTCACAATTCACTCATCCTAGAAGCGGAGGAACGTGGTCTATTTCTAATGGTGCAAGTGCTACAATAAACTCTTCAGGTCTTGTTACAACATTAGAAAATGAAAATGTGACAGTATCTTACACATATACTATAAATGGATGTTCGGTAACTGATTCAAAATCAGTTTCAATTAACACTCCTGCAGCTCCAACCGCTACTACAATTGTTAATTTATGTAAAGGCGCCACTGCCACTGCATTAACTGCCACACCTACAAGTGGTTATGAATTAAAGTGGTATACAGCAGCAACTGGAGGCACTGCTAGTGCTACAGCACCAACACCAACTACCACAACGGTTGGATCTACAACTTACTATGTAAGTCAAAAAGCAAATGCAGGCGCTTATTCTATTACTACCGGAAATAATAGTACACTTTTAGGTCTTGCTACAAATGTTGGACAAACATTTCAAGTTGCCAATAATGTAATCTTGAATACGATTACTTTTGATATTGTTTATTTTCAAACTGCCTCTTCAGCAACATTAAAAATTTATGATGGGGTTGGAGGTTCTTTAATTGCTACTTCAAACAATACGTTTAATGGGAATTACTATCATAATTATTCCGTACAGTTTTCATTCGCAAATCAAAACCTACAATTAAATTCGGGTCGAACGTATTACTTTGTAATATCATCGTCATCGAATATTTATGTTTGGGGGAACTCAAATGTATTAGCTAGTGGAAGTGCTTATGTAAATGGGACGGTACAGACGGGTTCAGATGTTGGTTTTATTTTAGCATCCTCTTTAAATGTAAACCCTTGCGAAAGTCCACGCACAGCCATTACCGTAAACGTAAATGCTATTCCTACGATTACAGGCGCTCAAAACATGACGGTTGGAGGCAGTACTTTACAATTAACAGGTTCTGGAACGCCAAACAGTACAACCCCTTGGGCTTCATCTAATACAGCAGTAGCTACTGTTTCTTCAACAGGAGAAGTAATCGCAGTGGGAGGTGGTTCAACAACGATAACCTACACAACATCAGAGGGCTGTTCAATAACAGCCACAATAAATGTGGTGGATTGTAACCAGCCTTTCGGAAATGCCTTAGGTTTTGGTGTTGGAACAACGGCATCTAATGCCGATTATGTGCAAATCAATTCAAGAATCTTTCCAAGTCAATCGGTAGCAAACTTTACCATTGAAACATGGGTAAAACCAGCAGCATCTGATATCATTGCTGGAACTCCAGGTAATACTTGGTTGTCGTTTTTAGGTTACACAGGAACCAAAAGAAGCCCTTCTATGTACATAACCAATAATGGAGTATTACACGTTTCATGGACTGAAGGCTATTCGTTTAATGGTTCAGCCGTTTCTGCAAGTAGTCCTACAACCTTTACAGCAAACAAATGGACACACGTTGCGTTAGTAAAAGACGGAACAACAATGCGCGTTTATGTTGACGGAGTACAACTAACTACCGTTACTTGTTTGGCTAATCTCGATCTTCCCGATAATGCCTATTGGTTAGGAAAATCGGATCAACAATTTAGTGGTGCCTTAGACGAAGTTCGTTTTTGGTCAACAGCTAGAACGCAAGCACAAATTCAGTCTACAATGAATACTGAATTAGCAGGAAATGAAACAGGATTATTGGCTTATTTCGACTTCAATCAAGGCGTTGCCGGAGGGACAAATACAGCCATTACTACGGTAACCAATAAGGCCAATAGTGCTCTAAACGGTACCTTGACTAATTTTACGAGAACCGGAACAACCTCTAATTTTGTTGGAAATACCATGGCAGCTATTGATATGGTTGGTCCTGCTACTATTTGTGCCAACAGTACTGCTCAGTATACGCATCAAATTCCGGGTGGAACGTGGTCCGTTTCAAGCGGAGCTGCGGCAACTGTAAGTACTGCAGGATTGTTGACAACAACTACAAACGAGACGATTACACTTACCTATTCTTATACCCTTAACGGTTGTGCCAAAACGGCTACAAAATCAATTACAATTGATACTCCAGCGTCGCCAACTGTAGCTTCTACAACGGTAGAATTGTGTCAAGGAATTGCTCCAACCCCTTTAACCGTTACAGCTACTACAGGAAATACCTTACAGTGGTATACTGCTGCTTCAGGGGGAACTGCTAGTACAACAACTCCAACACCTGCTACAACGGCTGTTGGGACTTCAATTTATTATGTGAGTCAAAAAAACAATTCAACAAATTGTGAAAGTCCACGCACAGCCATTACCGTAAACGTAAATGCTATTCCTACTATTACAGGCGCTCAAAACATGACGGTAGGTGGAAGTACGTTACAATTAACCGGTTCGGGAACTCCAGATACTACTACACCATGGACATCTTCTAATACAGGAGTGGCTACCATTTCTGCAACAGGAGAGCTTACAGCGGTTGCAGCAGGAAACACTACGGTTACCTATACGAATGCAATTGGTTGTACTATTACGCAAGTTATAACGGTTATTGATTGTGCGCAGCCATTTGGTAATGCACTTCATTTTGATGGCGTTGATGATTATTTAGTGTTGGATAACGTAGGTTCGAATACGGCACTTCAATTTGCAAATACAACAAACTACACACTTGAAGCTTGGGTGAACAGATCGGCAGCAACCAGTTCTATTGCAGCCATTATTTCCAAGCAAAATGCTGGTGTTGCAGGTAATTACATTTTATCAATTAGTCCAACAGGAGTTCCTCGTATTTCTAGAGAAGCTTCTCCTTGGGGTGTTAATGCGAATTCAAGTTTACCACTAAATGAGTGGCATCATATAGCAGGAGTTTTTGACGGATCTTCATTAAAAATATACATCGATGGTCAATTAAGCAATTCAGTTGCTGCTTCAGGCAACATTGTTTCAAATGTTAATACAATTAAAGTCGCAATTGGTGGGATGTATACAAACAGTTCCCCATCGAATTTCTTTAATGGTAGTATTGATGAAGCCCGCATTTGGAACGTAGCCAGAACGGCAACTCAAATCCAACAAAGCTATATTTCTCAATTGCAAGGCAATGAAAGCGGTTTAGTAGGGTACTACAATTTCAATCAAGGAATTGCGGCCGGAAATAACGCTTCGATTACAGCAGCTACGAATACTGTTTCAAGTGTTTCAAATGGCGTTCTAACCAATTTTACAAAAACTGGAACAACCTCTAATTTCGTAGGAAGTACGATTGCGAATTTACCAATTGCAGGAGCAAGTGATGTTTGTGCAAATAGTACTTCTTCATATTCTCACCCAATTGTTGGCGGAACATGGTCGGTTTCAAGCGGAGCTGCGGCTACAATCTCTTCAAATGGATTGTTAACTGCCGTGGGAGCTGAAACCCTTACCATTACGTATACCTACACCGTAAACGGTTGTACATTTAATGCAACAAAAGCGGTAGCAATTGTAATTCCGGCTATCACAGCACAACCGAGTACCACCGCTCAAAATGTGTGTATAAATGGTATTACTGCGTCTCTTTCTGTAACGGCTACAGGTGTAAATACAACATATCAATGGTATAAAAACACTACAGCATCAAATACTGGTGGTACATTGATAACAGGAGCTACATCTGCTGTTTACATGCCGTCAAATACGGTTGCAGGAACTACGTATTATTATTGTGTAATTAGTGGAACCTGTACACCAACACTTACAAGTGATGTGTCTGGAGCCATTACAATATCTCCAGCTTCAGTATCCGGAACCATTTCGGGAACGGCTACGATTTGTTCGGGTGCAACCACGACATTAACATTGACAGGTAATACCGGAACGGTACAATGGCAAGAATTTGACGGCTCAGCATGGAATGATATTGTTGGAGCAACTGCCACAACATATACAACTCCTGCTTTAACACAAAACACCTCGTATAGAGCTGTAGTAACCAGTGGGTACTGTACGCCAGTTAATACAACAAGTTTCAATGTGGTGGTTAATGCCTTACCGGTTATCTCAGGCACAACAACCGTTGGGGCAGGAGAATCCATAACGTTAACGGCTACAACTACAGCTGCATCGAGCAATGCATGGGTTTCTTCAAATACAGCAGTTGCTACAATCAATCCAAATGGCGTAGTTACCGGTTTAACGGTCGGTACCACCAGCATTACATTTACAAATAGCAACGGCTGTACCGATACAGAAACAATAACTGTTATAACGGGTACAACCCTTGCCCCTGTTCTAACATTACCAGCAACCAATACCACAGGAGCAACAACCTTAAACTTTAATTATTCACTTCCTGAGGCACCACTAGCAGGTACTGTTACCTTAACATTTACTCCGGTAGGTGGAGGAACACCGATTGTGTGGACAATGACAAATGCTACTTCAGCTACTTTTAGTTATGTAGTAGGTACCAACCCTACAAGTATTTCAAATGTGGTTTCGGGTGCGGTATTAGGATTTACTACTTACAATGTAACGCTTTCGTATCAAGATGCGTTTAGTAACCCAGTAGCATCTGTTACAAACACCAACATTCAAACCTTAGCACCACCAAGTATTAGCTTTGCCAATGCAACGTATACTGGTGTAATCAATACAGCTATTTCAATAGCTACAGTAAATACAGGTGGAAGCATGGTTACATATTCCATAGCTCCAACTTTACCAGCTGGATTAAGCTTAAATACGGCAACAGGATTAATTTCTGGAACACCAACGGGTACTTTGGTAACCACAACATTTACTGTTACGGCTACTAATGCTGCTGGTTCTGATACCGAATCCTTTACATTATTTATTGATGCGGATACCGATGGAGACGGTATCGGAAATACAACCGATCCCGATATCGATGGGGATGGCATTTCAAACGGATCCGATGTGGATCCGGATGGAGACGGCATTAATGATAACGGAACAGATACAGACGGCGACGGCATTAATGATGCCAATGATCCGGATATTGATGGCGACGGTATTTCAAACGGTTCCGATGCAGATCCGGATGGTGATGGTATTAACGATAATGGTACCGATGCAGATGGTGATGGTATCAATGATGCCAACGATCCTGATATAGACGGCGATGGTATTCCTAATGGTTCTGATTCCGATCCTGATGGTGATGGAATTGTAACCAATGGCCCAGACACCGACGGCGATGGTATCAACGATGCCAATGATCCTGACATTGATGGTGACGGTCTTCCAAATGGCTCCGATTCAGATCCTGATGGTGATGGAACGGTTGATAATGGACCTGATACCGATGGTGATGGTATCAACGATGCCAATGATTCTGATATAGACGGCGATGGCATTCCAAATGGATCCGATGCCGACGCGGATGGCGATGGCAATACAGACCCAGGCGCTTTAGATACCGATGGAGATGGCATTGTAGATGCAGCAGATAGTGATCCGGATGGAGACGGTGTTGTTGATAATGGTCCGGATACCGATGGTGACGGCATCAATGACGCAAATGATACTGATATTGATGGTGATGGTATTCCTAACGGATCGGATTCAGATCCTGATGGTGATGGAATTGTAACCAATGGCCCTGATTCAGATGGGGATGGTATTAACGATGCCAACGACCCGGATATTGATGGCGATGGTATTCCAAATGGTGCAGATTCAGACCCAGATGGTGATGGCATTGTAACCAATGGCCCAGATACGGATGGTGATGGTATCAATGACGCCAATGACTCAGATATAGACGGCGATGGCATTTCTAATGGTGCCGATAGTGATCCGGATGGGGATGGTATTATCAATAACGGTCCGGATACCGATGGTGACGGACTTAATGATGCTGCGGATTCTGATCCTAATGGAGACGGTATCATAGATAATGGCCCAGACACCGATGGAGATGGTATCAACGATGCTAATGATCCAGATATTGATGGTGATGGCATTCCAAATGGATCTGATTCAGATGCAAATGGCGATGGAGTAGTAGAGAATGGACCTGATATGGACGGCGATGGCATCAGCGATGCGAATGATTCGGATATGGATGGCGATGGTATTCCAAATAGTTTGGATAACTGTCCAAATATTGTGAACCCATCAGTAACTACACAGCCTAGTGCTCAAGCAGTAAACATTTGTCCAAATACTACACCGCCAACTTTAACGGTTGTAGCTGAAGGACAACAATTGACTTATCAATGGTATGTAAATACCGCCAATTCAAATGTAGGCGGAACAGCAATTGCTGGAGCAACATCTGCTTCGCATGTTCCAAGCAATTTAGTGGTTGGTCCACGTTATTATTATGTAGTGGTATCAGGAACTTGTGGAATGGATAAGTCTAACGTTTCGGGTGCAATCACGATTCAAGACATCACCAATCCAGTAGTAATAACTCAGAATATTACCGTGAATTTAAATCCAAATGGTATTGCTACAGTAACGGCCGCACAAATTAATAACGGCTCTAGCGATAACTGTGGAATAGGTTCAATTACCTTAAGTCCAACGTCATTCACATGTGCCAATATTGGTGCCAATACGGTAACGTTAACGGTAACCGATAGTAATGGAAATGTCAGTACGGGAACGGCAATAGTTACAATAGCCGATACGACTGCACCAACGGTAATTACACAACCGATTACCCTACAATTGAACGCTGCCGGAACAGCAACCCTAAGCGCGACACAAGTAAATAATGGCTCTACAGACAACTGTGGCATTGCTACCATGAGTGTTAATCAAACAGCCTTTACATGTGCTAATATTGGTGCGAATACGGTGACTTTAACAGTTACAGATGTGAACGGCAATACCAATACCGGAACGGCCATTGTAACAGTAATTGATGCCATTTTACCAACAGTAGTGACACAAAATGCAACGGTTACTTTAGACGCAAACGGTCAAGCCTCTATTACAGCTGCACAAATCAATAATGGATCGTCTGACAACTGTAGCATAGCTACAATAACAGTAAGTCCATCAACGTTTACTTGTGCTAATTTAGGAGCGAATACAGTAACACTGACAGTAACCGATGCAAGTGGCAATACCGCAACCGCAACGGCTACGGTAACCGTTTCAATTGATTTTACAGTAACTGGAGATAACGATTTAGATGGAACACCAGATAACTGTGATCCAGATGATGACAACGACGGTATTTTAGATGGAAATGATAATTGTCCGTTATTGGCTAATGCGAACCAATTGGATACTGATTCTGATGGTACCGGAGATGTTTGCGATGACGATGATGATAACGATGGGGTTCTAGACGGTTATGACAATTGTCCGTTAACCTACAATCCGGATCAAAACGACCGTGATAACGATGGATTGGGAGATGAATGCGATACTGTTGAAATCAATGTTTCTCAGGCGATTACGCCAAATGGAGACGGCATTAACGATACATGGATCATCTACAATATTGAAAACCATCCAAACCACATCGTTCGATTATACAACCGTTGGGGCGAGGAAGTAATGTATGCACGAAATTACCGTAACGACTGGAGCGGTAATCATGTAAACCGAACAAATGCGTTACCAAGTTCGTCGTACTACTATCAAATTGACCTAGACGGTGACGGAACAGTAGAACACGACGGTTGGATTTACATTACCCAATAAATAAAGTAAAATTAATTTACAATGAAAAAACTTCAAAATATTAGCATAGCACTACTACTTTTTATAAGTAGTGGTGTGTTTGCTCAGCAAGAAAGTATACTCGCTTTTTACAGCAATCATTTGAATTTGGTAAATCCAGCCGCCGTAAGTGTCAATGGAGAATCCCAATTTAGAACGAGTATCAGACAACAATGGACAGACATAAAAGATGCGCCACAAACACAATCGGCTTCCTTTATGACGCCTGTAAGTAAAAATTTATCTTTTGGAATTTCCGTAGTAAAAGATGAAGTTTTTATTGAAAAGCAAACGTTTGCTGCTATCGATTTCTCGTATAAAGTGCAATTGAATGATGCCTTAGATTTGTTTATGGGTATTAAAGCGGGTGGAAATAACTACGAGGTAAATACTACAGGTCTGCAAACGTATAATTACAATGTAGCCGATCCAAGTTTACAGTCTATTTCTCGTTTTAACCCCAATATTGGTATTGGATTTTATTTGAAGCATAAAGATTATTACATCTCGATGTCTACACCTAAAATGTTAGATACCAAAAGAGCTAAAACAGAAGATGGTTTTGCTACAGCAGCTACCGATCAGGCGCATTATTATTTCTCAGCAGGAAGAACTTTTGAAGTAACTCCTTCTATTGATTTAGTGCCGTCGATTATGGTACGTTATGTAAACGGAGCGCCTTTTTCAACAGATTTTACCACTACGGCGAAGTTTGATGATAAAGTTAACCTAGGCATTACCTACAGAACGGATCGTTCGTTTGCTGGTTTAGCAATGATCAATGTGAGTAAAAAATTCGCTTTAGGGTATGCATACGAATACAGCTTACGCAGTCAGTTGTTAGGTAGAGCAAACGGCTCCAACGAATTTTATTTGCAGTATCGATTTTAATAAAAAACCCGCTTAAAGCGGGTTTTTTATTAATTATTACTTCAGTAATAATTGAATTTGACATTTCTATTTGTTTACCGTAGAACACACAATGTAGCAATTAATTGCTTTTCTTGATGCTTCTTTATTTGCATTCTTAAACCAAACGGAAAAACACCGATTCTTCATTGTAAATTAACAAGGTGCAATTGCATTTTTTACGACGTAATAATTGAATGTACACACTAAATTTTGAACGAAAAAGTGTTGTTTTGCTAATAATTTAGGAGAAATGACACCCTAAAAAATTTCTACAGCGATCTAATAAATCACATGTTCATGTGGTTTTTTGACCTCTTTATCAGCTGTAGCGCTCTAAAAACATACCCTAAACGCCCATCAACGTGTCAACACTATACATATTGTTCTTATTTTTGCGCAAATTTATGTTCCTATGAAAAAAATATTTTTACTAGTATTAACTGTATTTACAATTAGTGGATTTTCTCAAAACCTATTAACGGTTCCCTTCAGCAATGGATTTGTTGGAGATAACGGAGGTAGTAATTCAGCATTAAACTGTTATTATCATTCTGGAACAGGTGGTCTTGGTTGGACAAACGTACAATTTGCACAAAATTCCACTTCAACGATCTTTACCGCTCAAGGTAATGATATCATTGGGATGGCATTAATTACAGATAATAGTGGTGTCGAACATACGATAAACGGGTTTATCAAATGGAGATCTCCATCTGGGAATAGCCCTTATGTAATGATTTTTCAGCCAGCAACAGGTACAAATGAAACCTTGGCAACCAATAGTTTTAATGGAGCTGCAACCTATACTATTACTGATACAAAATACATAGGTTTGGTTTTTAACGGGAATACGCTCACTATTTCACCCGTGCCAGGAACCGTTACCGGAAATGCCGCTACAAACGGTCTTTTGGATGCGTTAAATGCTTATTTGGCTACGTTTGGAAAATTATCGATTAGTGATGTAACCGTTAATGAAAATGCAGGGACAGCAACAGTAACAGTTACACTGTCTGCTTCTAGTACCAATACAATTACAGTTTACTACACAACGAGTAATGGTACTGCAAATGCAGGTCAAGATTATACACTTTCAAATGGAACACTAACATTTGCACCAGGTCAAACCTCTTTAACTTTTACGATTCCAATTACTGATGATGCTACAGTAGAATCAATCGAAACGATAAATATTACCCTTTCAGATCCAACAAATGCTTCAATTTTAGACGGTGTTGGGATAGTTTCTATTGTGGATAACGATAGTTCTTCTCCAGCGTCAAATGCAGGTTCAGATGCATTTATTTGTTCAGGAAGTACTTTCACTACTTCTGGAATATCAAGTAATGGAACAATAGCTTGGTCCACATCAGGAACAGGTAGTTTCACAAATGGTAGCACAGTGAATGCAACTTATACACCCAGTGTAGCTGATCGTACAGCAGGTTCTGTAATATTAACAATGACGGTAACCGGAACAGGATCTGCAACAGATTCAATGTTGTTAACAATAACACCTTTACCATCAGCAGGAACGCTATCAGGAACGCAATCGGTATGTGTAGGAAATGCGACAACTTTTACATCAACAATAAGCGGCGGCGCTTGGACATCAAGTGATACTGCAGTAGCTACTGTAAATGCTTCGGGCGTTGTTACAGGAGTAGCCTCGGGTACAGCAACAATAACCTATACCATAACCGGTACAGGCGGTTGTTCGGACGCAACGGCTACACGCACGGTAACCGTAACAGCGGCACCATCAGCAGGAACGCTATCAGGAACGCAATCGGTATGTGTTGGAAATACGACAACTTTTACATCAACAATAAGCGGCGGCGCTTGGACATCAAGTGATACTGCAGTAGCTACTGTAAATGCTTCAGGCGTTGTTACAGGAGTAGCCTCGGGTACAGCAACAATAACCTATACCGTAACCGGTACAGGCGGTTGTGCGGATGCCACGGCGACACGCAGCGTAACTGTAAATGCTAATCCAGTAGCGGCAACCCTTTCAGGTGTTCAAACCGCTTGTGTGGGCACTACCACAACATTTTATGCCAACAACAGTTCGGCCTTAGATTTTGATGGTGTAAACGATTATGCAACCGCTCCCGCTGGAGTGTATTTCGATGACAATACCTTCACAATCGAGAGTTGGGTTTACGTAACGGCTCACAATTTTTACCAACGCTTGTTTGACTTTGGAAACGGCATTACCAACAACAACGTATTATTTGTTTTAAGTGAAGCCACAAATGGCAAGCCAGGATTCAACATATACAACGCAAGTGGACAAGGGCATTTTATCAATAGCCCAACAGCATTGCCTTTGAACCAATGGGTGCATTTAGCAGCGGTTAGAAACGGAACATTTGCTGGTATATACGTAAACGGTACTTTGGTTGTATCGGCAAACGATTGGACCGTAAGCACACCCAATGCAATAAGAAACAATTGTTACATTGGAAAAGACAACTGGGGAAGTTCAACCACTATGGCTGCCAAGATCGGTGAATTCCGTATTTGGTCAACCGCAAGAACGCAAGCCCAAATTGCAGCCTCAATGAATGCAGTTACCGCTCCCCAATCGGATTTGAGAGTATTGTACAAATTTGATCAAGGGGCAGCCAATCAAACCAATACAGGAACTACAAGCATAGAAGATCAAAGTGGTGCTAATTATAACAATGGCGCTCCTGCAAATGCAACAATGACAAATTTTGCGTTGACAGGAACCTCATCCAACTGGACACACGGTAGAACTACAACACAAGTAAGCGGCACATGGAGCAGTTCAAATACAGCCATTGCTACAGTAGATGCCAACGGTGTCATTACTGGTGTAGCTGCAGGTACCGCTACCATAACATTTACAGTAACCGGTTCTGGAGGTTGTACGGCGACCACCACACGAACCGTTACCATATCCAATCCACCATCAGCAGGAACATTATCGGGCACGCAAGCAACTTGTGTAGGCGGTACAACAACATTTACGGCTTCGATCGCGGGAGGAACATGGACTTCAAGCAATACAGCCGTTGCTACCGTAAATGCTTCAGGCGTTATTACGGGTGTGGCTGCGGGTAATGCAACCATTACTTATACAGTGGCCGGTACAGCAGGATGTGCTAATGCAACCGTTACCAGACAAGTAACCGTAAGTGCGTTACCGCCAATTTCAATAACAGAGACGAATCCTTCGGTTTGTACAGGCGGCACCATTACGTTGCATGCTGTTTCTTCTGCCGCTTCTCAAATATACGGATCCGGTTACGGAACGAATCCAAGCGTACAAGCAGCAGTTGATCAAAATTGGCAAGTGGTAGCGTTACCACAAACGTTTGCTAACTCAGCTACATTTACGGCGATGAATGTAAGTTTGCCCTATCCTGCAAAAGTAATCAGCGGCGCTGTTTTGCCTTCTGTTTTTGCCTATAGAAATGGTTTTAGCGACGGTACAAATACCTATTACTGGATTGCTCCTTATGCCAATGCAACTTCGCTTCAAGGGGGCAGTTACAACTGGATCGTACGCCAACAATTTCAAGTAAATAGTGCCGGAACCTATAATTTTAGCTTTACGGGAGCGGGCGATAACGATATTTCATTCTTTGTTGATGGAACGGTAAATACAAGCAGCCCTGAATTACCAACTATTACAGGGGGAACACAAATAGGGAATACCCACACGACATTTACCAGCACCGGAACCATGACAGGTTCGGTATATTTAACAGCCGGAACCCATTATGCCTATATGGTGATGCAAGATTACGGTGGATTAACCTGTGCATTAATTTCGGGAGCAAATATTACAAGTCAAAATACCTATACTTGGGCATCTCAAACTGCTAGCCAAAGTGTATTTACACCTATTGCTAACTCAAACACAGCTACCTACACAACACCTGCTGTTACGGAGAACACTACGTTCCAAGTAACGGTATCGGATGGAACTTGTACCGATACGGCTCAAGTATTGGTAACCGCAAACAGCGTTCCAGCATCACCCACTGTTCCTGCAGGACAATTATTCTGTCCGGGCAATACCGTGGCTAACTTACAGGCAACGACTACAAGCGGAAACACAATTGAATGGTATGCCGCTGCTACAGGGGGAACGGCTTTGAGTGCATCTACCGCACTTACAGAAGGAACAATTTATTATGCACAAGCGGTTAATGCTAACGGTTGTGTCAGTACACGAGTAGCACTCACAGTAGTCTTTAATAATGCCTTGAGCTTTGACGCTACAAATGACTATGTGAATGTAGGCGATATTTTAGAAAACCTATCAGATGTAACCATGGAAGCATGGGTATATTGGAAAGGTTCTTCCTTATCGTATTCTGAAATTTTCACAAAAGATGTTGTCTCATCAATGGCGATTACCAATGCAAATAAATTACATGCCAACTTTGGAAATGGATCGTCTTGGGCTACGGGTCTTGATTCGCAAACCAGTATTCCATTAAACAAATGGACCCATGTGGCGGTAACCCGTCAAAGTGGCGTGGTAAAAATGTATATTAACGGTGTTTTAGATGGTGCAACCACAACAAATTCGGCAACTGGACAAAATGCATCCCCCCGAATTATAGGTGGAAAAATGTACGGTTCGTCAACTTCTGGTACATTGTTTAACGGTATGATTGATGAAATTCGATTTTGGTCGGTTGCAAAAACAGCAGCTCAAATCAGTTCAAATCTTACCACACAATTCCAAGGGAATGAAGCCAATTTGATGGCCTATTATAATTTCAATCAAGGTATTCAAAACGGCAATAATACGTCGATAACATCACTAAACAACGTAGTAAACTCTGCAAATAACGGTGTTATTACAAACTTTGCCTTGAATGGAACGACTAGTAACTTTGTAGGAGGGTATTTCCCTGAAATTTCAGGAACAAATTCTATTTTTGTTGGTGCTACTTCGCTATTGACGCATCCCGTTTCAGGTGGAACTTGGACTTCTGCCGCAACAGCGGTTGCTACGGTTGATGGATCAGGTTTGGTAACTGCAGTTTCAGGTGGAACCGCTGTAATTACGTATTCAAATTGTGGTCAAAGTGCAAATTATAACATAACAGTAATTGCTAATGTAGTACCTACAATAAGCGCCATTTCGAATCCGGGCATACTTTGTCCGAATACACCTAGTAATGCTATCGCATTTACGGTAAACGATGAAAACACACCGTTATCCAATTTAGTTGTAACAGCAACCTCATCCAATACAACAGTAGTTCCCAATGCTAATATTGTGGTTTCCGGTACAGGCGGGTCTAGAACAGTGGTTGTTACACCAGCTGCAAACCAATCCGGAAGTGCTACAATTACATTAACGGTAACAGATTCGTACAATACAACAGCAACTACTTCCTTTGTGATTACATTTGGAGATACTGTTTTACCAACAGTAAGTACACAAAACATTACGGTCAACCTAAACGCATCAGGTGTGGCGACAATTACAGGTGCCCAAATTAATAACGGTTCTACGGACAATTGTGGTATTGCCTCTATATTGGTAAGCCCGTCGAATTTTACATGTGCACACATAGGCGCTAATACCGTAACACTTACCGTAACTGATGTTAATGGTAATGTGGCTACAGGTACGGCTACCGTGACAGTTAAAGACGTAACACCTCCTGTGGTTGTAACGCAACCCTTAACATTACCCTTAGGGGCAAATGGATTAGCTTCAATTTCGGCTTCACAAATCAATAATGGTTCAACAGATAACTGTGCTATTGCATCCGTTTCGTTTGCAAGTCAAGTTGGTCAAAATTTTGCGTATCAAAATTATACTCAAAGATGGCAGCCTTTTGCAGCTGATTTTACAGAATCAAAATATCAAGTAATTTATACGGCAGCAGAATTAACAGCTGCTGGATTGAATGCAGGGGATAATATTAATTCCATTGCTTTTAAAATTGCAGAAAAAAGAACAACGCAACCCGTTCGAAACTTTCAAGTTGGCGTGGCTTTGGTGAGCAACACTGCATTTCCTGTTGTTAATCAATTCTTAAGCAATCCGTTAACAATTGTAAGACCTGCACAAGATTATACTACTGTTTTAGGTTGGAATATAATAGATTTTAATTCTACTGTGGTTTGGGATGGTGTATCAAGTTTACTTGTTCAAACATGTCATTCAGGAGGCTCAAGTGGCGACACGGATGGGGTTTATTTATATGATGTTACCACTAACAGAGTTGTAACACATTATTTTAGTAATTGCGCTGCAACCACTGGATTATATACCCATGGTAGAATACCACAATTATTGATTAATTCTGGAACTACAAAACAATTCAATTGTTCTAATGTAGGGGTAAATCCAGTAATGATACTAGTGAAAGACACTTCAGGGAATAGCAGTTTAGGCACCGCAAACGTAACCGTTCAAGACCTTATTCCTCCAACAGTAAGTACACAAAACATTACGGTTAACCTAAACGCATCAGGTGTGGCGACAATTACCGGTGCCCAAATTAATAACGGTTCTACGGACAATTGTGGTATTGCCTCTATATTGGTAAGCCCGTCGAATTTTACATGTGCACACATAGGCGCTAATACTGTAACACTTACCGTAACCGATGTTAATGGTAATGTGGCTACAGGTACAGCAACTGTAACGGTGCAAGATGTTACACCTCCAGTAGTAACGTGCAATCCGTGGACAATCAACTATAATGGGAATAATGGAGGATATCATTTATTGCCTGGCTATATGGTATCGGCTACAGACAATTGTAGTGTGGCTTCGATTCAAATAGCTAGAGATGAAAATAACGATGGTATTGCAGACGGTCCTTGGAGCGATCGAATTGTATACAGTTGTGCAGATGTAGGAGCAAGAAGATACATTGTACGTGTTACAGATACTTCAGGTAATACGACTACTTGTGGCAATAGTGTAACAATTAACGAGACGAATGCACCGACTGTTCTTACACAAAATATTTCCGTGAACTTAGATGCTTTGGGAACAGCATCAATTACAGCATCACAAATAAACAATGGTTCAGTTGATGATTGTGCTATTGCTTCAATTACGGTTAGCCCAACAATTTTTACGTGTTCTACAATTGGGGCTAATACGGTAACCTTAACGGTAACAGATGTTAACGGTAACGTGGCAACCGCAACCGCAACCGTATCGGTTGTTAATACTTTCCCAGATACCGATTCAGATGGATTACCTAATAATTGTGATGCAGATGATGATAACGATGGCACATCAGATGCTCAAGAAATAACAAATGGAACCGATCCGTTGAACCCTTGTTCGTATACAACTGCACCAACAAGTTCGAATCCAGCTTGGTCATATTGGTCTGCATTGGATTGTGACAACGATGGTTTAACAAACGCTCAAGAAGTAACAGCGGGTACAAACCCATTGAATCCCGATACAGATGGTGACGGAGTGATCGACGGCACAGAAGTTGCAGACGGCACAAGTCCATTAAATCCATGTCAATTTGTATTGGCACACCAAACGGTAACGCCAAATTCAGCATGGAACAATTTGGATTGTGACAACGATGGTTTAACAAACGCTCAAGAAGTAACAGCGGGTACAAACCCATTGAACCCCGATACAGATGGTGACGGAGTGATCGACGGCACAGAAGTTGCAGACGGCACAAGTCCATTAAATCCATGTCAATTTGTATTGGC